>JACCEB011027700.1_pt1 | contig 46694 bp, 42 predicted proteins | sample 7454761 | NCBI WGS metagenome assembly JACCEB01 (sample SAMN15323454, study PRJNA562643) | freshwater metagenome | isolation source: river surface water | place: USA:Blue River Watershed | collected 2017-08-18
ACGAAGTGGATTGCCACGTCGCTAACGCTCCTCGCAATGACGGGGTTGGTTTTTATGTAAAATTAATCCTTCAAGGGATAATTACCAATATTTACTCAACAAAAAAATTGACTTCGCAAAATTTTTTGATAATTTTGTAGATGTTCTTTTAGTAGCGATGTTACCGCTTCGTTTGGTTACTTAATTTTAATGCGGTTATGTTGCGATTTTTAGTCATAATTTTCCTTGCTATTCTTCCTAATTGGTCTTTTGCGTCTAGTGCAAAAGAAAATCAAAAATCTTCTTCCAGAAATTACCTGACAATAGTTGGTTCTTCTACCGTCTATCCTTTTGCTGCAACAATTGCAGAAGAGTTTGGTCGTAATGCAAAATCTCAAAATCCAAATTCAAAAACTCCTATTGTAGAGGCAATGGGCACAGGGGGTGGATTTAAGTTATTTTGTTCAGGTGTTGGAGTTCATTATCCTGATTTTTCAAATGCTTCACGTCAAATTGAAAAAAGCGAAATTGCAAGATGTTCAGAAAATGGCATTTCTGAACCTATAGAAATAAAAATTGGTTATGACGGTATTGTTTTGGCAAATTCTCTTGCTGGTTTGCAATATAATCTGACCAAAGAACAAATATTTCTGGCTCTAGCTGAAAATGTTCCTGATGTAAGTGGTGAAAAACTAGTGCCAAATTCTTATCAAAAATGGAGTGATATTGACGCTAAATTGCCAAATATTGCAATTGCAGTTTATGGTCCTCCTTCCACTTCCGGTACACGAGATGCTTTTGTTGAATTGGTTATGGAAGAACCTTGTGTTAAAATGAAGGCTTTTGAAAAAGAATATTCTGATAAGAAAAAGAGACAAAAAAAATGTCACGTAATTAGAAGTGACGGTAAATTTATTGAAGCTGGAGAAAATGATAATCTAATTGTACAAAAGCTTAAAAATGATGTGAATGCTTTGGGAATTTTTGGATTTTCATTTTTGGAAGAAAATCATGAAATAATTCAAGCTTCAAAAATTAATAATGTTGAACCAAGTTTTGATAACATTGTTTTAGGAACCTATCCTGTTTCGCGTCCACTTTTCATATATTTCAAGAAAGAACATATTAAACTAATTCCGCAAATGCGTGAATTTATCTTGGAAATTATAAGCACTGATACTGTTGGTAAAGATGGATATTTGCTGCAAAAAGGACTCATTCCGCTTACTGATTTGGAAATCAAAAAAGTAGCGGATGAGGTGAAGAAAAGTTTCTAAAATTTATCTTCGCGTTGTTCTAGTGGTTTGTTGCTTATCTAACTTTTATAAGAAGTTGGATCTGTGGTAAATTCCTTATCTATTAACTAAAACTTATCGTAACTTATATGGTAGCCTTTATTCCTTTGGTTATATTTGTTACGTTATCTTTAGTTATGTAATTTCTAAGCTAAGATAGCGTAATTGCTTTTTCGTCTTGAAAGATGAGGGGTTTATCCAAGTGATAACTTCTGAAAAATATTCAGTTTTGAGTATTTAACAAAGCAGGCCCGTCGCAATTTTATTGTGACGGGCTTTTTTTATAGTTTTTAAAAGTTACTGGAAATTACCTATTAATAAGATGAAGAAAAAAGCTTCTTGCAAATATTCTCAAATATTAGAAAATCATGGTCTTACTCTTGAAATTTCATCAAATACATAAATCAGAGAATAAATTATGCTTGTTGTTCAGAAATTTGGCGGTACTTCTGTAGGTGATATTGCCAGAATTAAAAATGTTTCTAAAAAAGTTAAACAAGAGTTAGGTCTTGGAAACAAAGTAGTGGTTGTTGTATCTGCGATGTCAGGAGTTACAAATCAACTTGTTGACTATTGTAGTCAGGTTTCCAGCCTTACAGCTCCTGAAGCTTTATGCGAGTATGATTCTGTTACTGCAACCGGAGAGCAGATAACGTGTGGATTATTGGCTTTAGAACTTCAGTCTCAAGGGTATAAAGCACGCTCTTTTTTGGGTTGGCAAATTCCAGTAAAAACAGATAATGTTCATAGTAAAGCAAGGATTGAAGAAATTGATGGATCATCTTTAATAAAAGCTCTAGAAGATTATGATGTAATTGTTATAGCTGGTTTTCAAGGAATTAATGATTCATCAAATCGAGTAACAACCCTAGGTAGAGGTGGTTCTGATACTTCTGCAGTCGCTATTGCTGCGGCAATCAAAGCTGATATTTGTGATATTTATACAGATGTTGATGGTGTTTACACAACTGATCCAAGAATTACTGAAAAAGCGCGTAAGCTTCAAAAAGTAAGTTATGAGGAAATGTTGGAAATGGCTTACAGTGGATCAAAAGTTTTACAAACTCGTTCAGTTGCCATGGCAATGGCTCACAATGTTCGTGTTCGTGTTTTATCAACTTTTGCTGACACAACCCCAAATTCGGGAACAACTTTAGTAAATAATGACGAGGAAATTATGGAAAGACGTTTAATTACAGGAATTAGTTATAGTAAAAATGACGTAAGAATTACAATTACTAAAGTACCAGATCGTCCTGGTCTTTCTTCATCTATTTTTGGTGCTTTGGCGCAATCAGAGGTGAATGTTGATATGATTGTTCAAAATATTTCAGCTGATGGTTTCACAGATGTAACTTTTACAACCTCAAAAGAAGAATTTGAGAGAGCTAAATTAGCAATTGATTCTGTAAAACAACAAGCTCAATACGATTCAGTTCTAATTGATGAAAATATTGCTAAAATTTCAGTGATTGGTGTTGGTATGATCAGTCATTCTGGAGTTGCACATACAATGTTTAAAACACTTGCTGATAAAGGAATTAACATTCTTCTAATTTCGACATCGGAAATAAAAATCTCGGTTTTAATTGCAAAAGAATATGGTGAATTAGCAGTTAGAATTTTGCATACTGCTTATGGATTGGATGCTAAATAATTTTGGTTGACTTAATAAAAGATAGAAACTAAAGACCATAAAGACTAAATTAATAACAATAATTAATTATAAAGGGTTTTTATGGTCTCTGTTTTAGAAAATCGTCAAGATCAGCTTAAGAAAGTGATCGCTGGATGGAATTCACTTGAATTAGAAACGAAAAAGAAATCTATTAACTTAGTTATCCCTTTAATTGAAAGTGCAAGTTTAATAGCTGAGCTAACAGCTAATAAATCATTAAATGACGAGTTGGAAATATTTGCATATAATTATCAACAAATATTTGGTAGAGATATCTCTAAACTGGAGTCCTCAGATTTTTCTGTTGAAGTGATGAAAAGTTTAAATCAGATAAATAAAATTGATTCAAATAAAACAATAACTTTAGAAGAAAAAAGACAACAAGTAGAAGATTTGTTAGGTGGATCAGAAGCCGTAAAAGAATTCCGAAGAAAATTAATTGAAGAGTCAGATCATAAATATCAGCATGCTCATAGTCGTATTTCATGGAACTATGGTAAATTTGTTAAAACAATTTTAGAAAGTCAGGGAAAATCTTTAGAGCAAAAATCTCAAGAATTATACTTAATTGAAGATGAAAAAGAATTTTTTTCATCTCTAGTTAAACTTAACAACGAAGTTGCTTTGGCTGATAATTTCGATATTATTAAAAAAAATCATGGGGTTGATGGAATTGAAGAACATACTGCAATAAATCAAGGAACGCTTTATCGTGCTGGAGTTGATGCTGCAAGGCAAATAAAAGAGATAGAATCTTTTGTTGGCGAGGAAGACTTAGAAAGTAAGGCTAGTATTTTCTTTAGAAAAATGTCCAATTTAAAAAGTATAAAAGTTGATACTAAGTCTTTAGAAAAAGAAGTTAAAAAATCAAAAGACTTAGATTCTTGGAAAGATGATTATAATAGAAGTATAGTTGGCAAAGGCTTAGAAACTACAGTTGGTTATGAAATGGAATTTTTATTGCTTCCTTTCGGTGGACCAGAAGCAGAAGAAAAGCGTCAGAAAACTGAATTTGAGAAATTAGTAAAAGGTTCAGCAGATCTTAGTTCAAGAAAAAAGATGCGTGATAATTACGGTTTTCCTAGTACAGAGCTTGCTAATACACCAAATATTTTACTGTTTTTTTCGGAAGATGAGATCGAACAAGAAAAGCAGCAAAATAAATTAAATAATTCTGGCAAAGATAAATTTTGTACAAGAATTGTAGAATTTTTAGAAACTAGAAGAAATGAAGATAATTCTGAAATAATTGATAAAGCTATATCGAATGTTCCTCTTCTGAGTAGAGAGGAAATTTATTTTTTTGATTTATTATTTTTAAGGCATGAGGAAGCACAACGTAATAAATTAGCTCTTGATGGTGTATTTGAGTGGGATAAGAATTTAGAGCAAAACTTGAATAATATTTTACCTCCTCTAGCAAATAACGCATCGTTTTACCCACAAACTTTAGATATGATAAGAGCACATGAAGTTGCAATTGGTCCTTTTGCAATTGATAATCTGGAGGCAAAGAATAGTTCTGTAGATTATATGCGACGTGTTGCTGCTGAACATCAACTAAGACTAAAAGATCGTGATGTTCAAATAAATATTGGAGTTCAAAGACAAGAACAAAGTCTTTTAAACATTCAAACTGATGAAATAGAAGGTAAAAAAACAGTTTTTGTAAATGCTAATTCAATTGAAGTTATAAAAGCTGTTCAAAATGGATTGACCAAAGCAATTGAAGAAAATCCATGGATTGCAAGAAGTGGACAAGAATTTGTTTCAGTTGGAATTGATAGAAAGAAAGGTTTTGATGGTTACTTGAAAGAAACTCCTTACTATAAACAATATGATCCAGAAATTCACACTCAAGATGCTTCAGCTTTTCCAGTGCATCGTGATAACACTGGAAAGTCTGGAATGGTCAGATTAGCAAGAATTAATCCTGATTTAGCAGTTTTAGAATTAAGATTGATTGGGAATAATACTCACGTTCCAAATTATGATGAATCAGTGAAACAAATATTTAATGGAATGGATAATTTGCCGGAGGTGGTTTTTCCTTACTTAATTGATAGTTTGAAAAAAGCAAATTTAGTTGAGAATCCAGAAAAAGTGGTTGTGAATTTTGATGGAACTATTGATGAATTGCCAAAACAAAGCATAAATTATAAAATTGCTCCTGACACAAAAGTTGAGCCTTTTGAGATTATGAAAGTTAAGACTTATCCACAAAAAGAAATTAACGAATCTATTTCTAGATGAAATTTATCTTGAATAAAAAGCTTCAAGTCTTGCTTTTGCAATTGAGTTTGCATTTATCATAAAACCTGCAAGGGCAGCAGTTGCTTCCTCTGAAATATCTAACTTCTCAACAGATAGAGCATAGATTGTCCAAATATATCTATGAGGTTTGTCGCCTTGAGGTGGGCAAGGTCCTCCGAAGTTACGAATTCCAAAGTCATTTCTAATTTGTAAAATGTTATCAGTAGTTTTGAAACTATTTTTTTTGCCAAAGTTGGAAGGTAAGTTAGTATAATTTGCAGGAATATTAACTGCTAAATAATGCCACCAGCCACTTCCTGTAGGTGCATCTGGATCATAAACGGTTATAGCAAAACCTTTTGTTCCTTCTGGCGCATTTTTCCAGCTAATTTCAGGAGAAATGTTTTTTCCTGAGCAGCCAAATCCATTAAAAACGTGTTTATTAACAATTTTAGTGCCCATTTTTATGTCTTCACTACTCATGTTAAAAACACCAGAGCTGAAAGCAGTTGTTGATGATAGAAAGAAAATAAAAAATGAGATTGAAAAAAGTTTTTTCATATAATCAAAATTAGTGATGAAATATTTTTTAAATAACCGAAATTCCAATCGACAAATCGCCATCATCAATTTTACTTTCAAAGAAAAATGTAGATGATTCTTGTACTAGTTTTTTGTCGTTAATTGTTTCTATAGAGTTTGATAATGTTTGTTCTTTGATATAATCAGAGAATATCTGAGCGACTTTTGTTATTTCTATATTACTTGATGCTATTTTTAGAGCAATGTTGTCAGAAACGTTTAAATTGGATTCTTTTCGACTTTGTTGAATTGCACGTACAATATCTCTAGCGATTCCTTCTGCTTCCAAATTTTTTGTTACCTCAATATCAAGTTGAATAAGACAATCATTACTTGGAAGGGCTGCAATTACAAATTTCTTATCATCTTGATTTTTAGGAGTGAGTTTAATTTCAAACTCGTCATCAACTAAAGAAATACCAGCAATTAGAATTTCTTTGTCACTGACTTTTTTCCAATCACCATTTTTGATAGCATTAGTAATCTCTTTGACTTTAGAGCCATACTTTGCACCAATTTTCTTGAAATTAATTTGCAATTTTAGCTCAGCTAAATCACTTATTTCTTCGGCAATTTCAATATTTTTTATATTTACTTCTTCAGCAATAATTTCTTTGAATTCGCTGATTTTAGAAGCATTCTTTCCTATAACTTTTAATGAGTTAAGAGGTAAACGAACTCGTAGGTTTTTATTGTCACGAATTGAAAGTGCTGTGCTGCAAATTTCTCGAACCAAATCCATTTCTGATACTAGTTTTTCTTCTTCTTTTAGAAAAGAAACGTCTGGGAAATTTTGTAAATGAACTGAAATTTTACGATTTATCATAGTTAAAATTATTCTAAATTTCCGATAACAAAAACTTCTTCACTAGCGTTAGTTAAAATTTCTTTAATTTCTTCAACATTGTTTTTATCAACAACTAAAACCATGCCAATTCCACAATTGAAAGTGCGATGCATTTCCTTTTCAGTAACATTTCCTAGTTTTTGTAAATAAGGAAAAATTTGTGGTCTTTCCCAAGAATTATAGTCAATTTTTGGAGTTAATCCTTCTTTTAAAACTCGTGGTAAATTTTCAACTAGGCCGCCACCAGTGATGTGAGCAAGTGCCTTTACTTTACCAGTTTTAATAGCTTCTAGACAGCTGCGAACATAAACTTTAGTTGGAGTTAACAAAACTTCTCCAATTGTTTTATTACCAAATTCGGCAATTTGATCTTCGAATTTTATGTTATTTTTTTGTAAGATATAGCGTGCTAAAGAATATCCATTTGAGTGAACTCCGCTTGATTTTAGACCAATTAAAATATCGCCAGCTTTAGTTTCTTTAGGTAAAATTGCATCTCTTTCAACCGCACCAACTGCAAATCCTGCCAAATCATAATCACCAGATGTATACATTCCCGGCATTTCAGCGGTTTCACCACCAATTAATGCGCAGTTAGCTTGTTTGCATCCTTCAGCAATTCCTTTTATTACATCTGCTGCAACATTTACTTCAAGTTTTGAGCAAGCGAAATAATCAAGAAAAAAAAGGGGCTCAGCACCTTGAGCAAGAAGGTCGTTTACCGACATTGCAACTAAATCAATGCCAATTGTATCATGTTTTCCAAGTTCAATTGCAACTTTTAATTTAGTTCCAACTCCGTCTGTGGAAGAAACTAAAATTGGATCTTTGTAGTTGCATTTTTTTAGATCAAAAAGAGCTCCAAAGCCACCCAAATCAGAATAGGCACCAATTCTTTTGGTTGCTTTAGCAAAAGGTTTTATACGGTTAACTAATTCGTTTCCAGCATCAATATCAACACCGGCTTGCTTATAATTTAAAGACATGATAGATAATTTAATGGATTTTTTTTTGCTGCATTTTAAGCTTAGCAAATGTAGTTAAAATTAAGATAATTCGCCACAAAATACAATGCTAAAAATAACTGTTTACAGATGAAAAAGCTATTTTTTATTTCGATTTTTATATTTTCAATAATTTCCCAAAACGTTTTTGCTCAAGTTAATAATATTTACTTGATTGAAAATATTGAAGGTAGAGCAAGTACAACTTCTTCTGGAGAGGCAAAAACTTTAGCAACAAAAAATGCTAGAAGAACTGCTTTTAGGGACTTACTTGCCAAACTTTCTTTGGATTCTGCATTGATTTATAAAGTTACCGATGAAGATATTTTTGATACAGTTCTTTCCGAGCAAATTAGTGATGAGAAAATTTCACCAAATGAGTATGTGGCAAATTTCAGTATCTTATTTTCAAAAAGTATTGTTGAAAAAGTTTTGCAAAATCAGAATGTAAAAAAAGCTGAATCTGAATTGAGTGAAAATTATTTGTTAGTTCCAGTTAAGGTTTTGTCTTCTAATGGATTTGAAAATAATTTATCAAAATTTGCTTTATGGGGTCAAGAAAATGAATGGATGGAAGTAATAAATTCTTTCCTGAAAAAGCGTGTAATATCGCAATTTATAATTCCAGAAGGTGATATTTCTAATATTGCGGCTCTTAATCAAGATAATATTGAAAATTTTAGTTTTGGTGATTTAGAAATGATGCTTTCTAAATATAAGTCTTCTAATGCGATTGTGATGTTTTTTTCTTATGACAAAATTGATAATAAAGTTACAATTTTTATTCAAGATATTACCAAATTGCAAAAAAAGAAGTTCAAACTTTCATTTGTAAATGTGGATCGTCTGAGCTATGAAGATTTAACTAATAAAGTTTGTGAAAAAGTAATTGAATATCTGATTAATAGTAAAACTAAAGAATCACAATCTAACAAAAATTTTGTAAGAATTGAAATTCCAATTTCTGGTTTGGGTAACTGGCTGATGATTAAAGATAGAATTGAGAGAAGTAATTTAATCAATAAATTAGATATTGAGTCAATTTCAAAAGATTATGCAACTATTTCAATTAACTACGTTAATAAAAAAGAAGGAATTATCGAGTCTTTCTCAAAATTAAATCTATTCTTAGAAAGAAAGAATGATGGTATTTATTCATTAATAGCAAAATAAATTGAAGCTATGCAGTTAAAAGAAAAAGTAATTTTTACCACTTTAAGTGTTATTGTTTTTTGTTGGCTGGTTTATCTAGTAAAATCTATTCTTACGCCTTTTATATTTTCAATCATAATTGCTTACCTGTTAAATCCTGTTGTAGAGCGCTTCCATAGAATTCATAATATGTCTCGTCTTTATGCAACTTCTCTTATTTTAGGATTGTTTTTTGCTATTTTTGTTAGCGTTTCCTTGATGGTTTTACCGACAATTTATTCGCAAACGCTTGATTTAGTTAATGCAATTCCAGAATATTTTAAAATTGCTACCAACAATATTTATCCCAAAATTTCATCTTTGCTTCGTAAAGCAGGATTTGCTATGGAAAGCGATTTCTCACATTTTGCTCAACAATCAGCTACAAATTCTGATGTTATAAATTTTTCCAAAAACATAATAAATAATGCAATAACTTCTACAGTAGTAATCATTAACGTTTTTTCTTTGATTTTTATAACTCCAATTTTGATTTTTTACCTTTTAAAAGATTGGAATTTGATTATTGCCAAAATTAACGATTATTTGCCAAGAACTAGCTCTTCTTTAATTAGGAGCATATTTAAAGAAATTGATGGTAAGCTTTCTGGATATATAAGAGGGCAGTTAAATGTTTGTTTTATTTTGGGTACAATTTATTCAGTTTTACTAAGTTTTACTGATTTGAATTTTGGTTTTATAATTGGTTTTTTAACTGGTATGTTGGCTTTTATTCCTTATGTTGGCATGACAATTGGCTTTGTAGTCGCAATAATTGTTGCTTTATTTCAATGGGGTTTTGATGTGTCAGGAATTTTAGCAATTATTTTTATTTTTCTAACTGGAAATATAATTGAGTCAAACTTGCTTACACCAAAATTAATTGGATCAAAAATTGGAATTCATCCAGCTTGGTTAATTTTTGGTCTGTTTTTCTTCGGTGATTTGTTCGGTTTTGTTGGAGTTTTAATAGCTGTACCACTAACGGCAATTTGTGGTGTTATTATAAAACATATTGCTCTTGAGTATAAAAGGAGATTTACGTAAATGAGTCATCACGATATTGCAAAAGAAATAGAAAAATTGGCTGATGATCTTGGAATTGATCGTAAAAGATCAATTGGTGAAGTTGCCAAAGAATTGAAAGTTGCAACTCATATTATCAGATTTTGGGAAGAAAAATTTCCACAAATTCAGCCTGAAATTGGCAATGGAAAAAGAAGATATTATTACAATAAACAGCTGAAAACTTTAAAAAGGATAAAAAAGTTTTTATATGAAGAAGGCTATACAATTGCTGGATTGCAAAAGTTATTAAAAAAAAGAAAGCAAGATAATTACAAGGAAGAAGATTTAGATATTATTTTGCATTCTGAATTTTCAGAAGAAGAAAAAAAATTGCTTCTTCATGATTCAATTCAAGAAGATGATAATCCTAAAAACTATCAAATTGATGATTTTATTGATAAGAATTCTGATTCCAAATTTTTAAGAAAAAATATGGCAGAAGCTGAAATTTTGCTTAGAAATGTTAAAAAGAATTTATCAGATTTAAAATATATTTTGCAGAAATCAATTTTGTAGTATCTGATTTTATACAAAATATTAAACAAACACCAAAAATAGCCCCATGAAACAAAGATTAGCAAAAACTTCAGAAGTGCAAAATAAACAAATGAGTTTTGAGACATTATTTGGAGAATTCGTAAAAATTAAAAGAGAGCAAATTCATAACAAAAAAGGAAAGACTTGTTTTATCCGGACATAGATTAGGAAGATTTGAAGGGGATTTGGAGAAAATATCAGAGTTTTTAAGTAGTAGTACTTATTTATTAATAGTTAGTCCATCTATGAGTTGGCAGGTTTGGTGGGAAATTCCAACATCGATTATTTCTGATAAAAACAAAACTCGTATAATTTCTATAAACTAATAGAGTAACGAGAAATGTGGCTTTTTATAACTTCAAATCCAAGTCAAAGAATACTAACAAAAAATAATAGTAAAATTTACTAAAAGTTACCAAAGACAAGAATTTGTAGATATTGCTTCTGAAAAATCCGCACAAAACAGCAAAAGGATTTCCAATTGCGCTTATCCATGAAATTAGAAGCAAGTAGATAAAATATTTGTTCCATTTGTTTTCAGCGTTAGCAATTTCTTTTTCTTTGTTAAGAAAGAAATCGCTTTTTCGTAAAAATAAAAAATATTTTCCAATAAAGTAATTTAGCAAAGATCCACAAATACTTCCAAAGAAAGCCAAAGAGAAGATAAGGTAGTAATTGTGGTTGCCAAAAATAGTTAGTAATTTCACAACCATCTCATCTCTTGGTGGCAAAATTAAAGCTGAAAAGAAGCTGTCACAAAAAAGAAAGAAATAACTTTCAGATACTGGCATGTTTGATTTTAAGGTTGTTATTTTATACCCAATGCTGTAGTTCTATTGGTTTTGCAATATAGATGTTATCGATTATTGCATGCTACTCGTAACAGGATTTGTTTTAATAGAATTATATTTTAAATAGGTTAAGTAAAAAATCATAAAATTATTTTGAAATATTAATGAAAAAATCAAAAGCCTTTTCTTTGTTAGAAATCTCGGTTATTACAATTATTATTGCAATCTTGATGGCAGGAGTGTTGCAAAGTAGAAATATTGTTAAAAAAGCTAAATTAAATAATGCTCGAACACTAACCGTTTCCTCTCCCGTTAAATCAATTGGTGATATAGTGGCTTGGTTTGAACCAACTTTAGAAAAAAGTTTCATAAAAGAAGAGGGTATTGGTGGTGGCAAAATTAGCACTTGGTATGATATTAATCCAAATATTACAACAGTGGCAAATAACGCAACTCAAGATAATGAAGTGAATAAGCCGACTTACACTGAAAGTGCTATAAATGGTATACCGGCAATCAGATTTAATAGTAGTAGTTCTAATTATTTATTGTTTGATGGAACTTCTTTGGCAAATTCACCTTATACTGTTTTTATAGTTGAACAAAGAAGAGCAAATAATAGTGATAATTTCATTATTGCAGGCAGCAATAGTACAGATAATACAAATTTAATCATTGGCTATAGCACGGATACGCAACTTATGATGTCTTATATAAATAATGGATATTATGCAAATATAAGTGGATATTCTAACCCGACTCCACGAATTCATAGTGTGGTTTTTAATTTTTCTACCAGAAAATATTATGTAAATGGAAAAGAATTGACTTTAATTTCATCTGAATCTTATCCAAGTCCGTCATCACCAACTCATGCTTTTGATGATGCTGCTTTAGGTAGAATTTTGATATCTGGAGGCTCTAGCTATTATGAAGGTGATATTGGAGAGATTATTCTTCTTAAGAAGGCGTTGACAAACGAAGAAAGAAAGTCAGTTGAGCACTATTTAAGTAAAAAGTGGAATATTGACTTAAATTAGAATTAATTTTTTCTATTGATAATAAATTCTGCTAACTTCTCAAGTAAAGCAGCTTTATTGCCAAAAACTTTTATATGCGCTATTGCTTGTTCTTTAAGTAAATTTAGCTGTTTTATTGCATTTTCTAAACCAACAATATCAACTATACTGGCATTTTCCTGTGGTTTTTTATGAATATTCTCATCAATTTCTGTTTTTCCTAAGTCCAACCCACAATGATCTAAAATATCATCTTTGATCTGAAAAGCTAATCCAAGATTACGAGCATAATAGCTTAGTGCAGCTTTTTCTGCAGTATTTGCATGACCTAAAATTGCCCCCATTTCGCATGAGGCAACAAATAGTGCTCCTGTTTTAAGACGATGTAATTTTGCTAATTGTTCTTTACTAATCTTTTGAGCTGCATTTTCTAAATCCATCATTTGTCCACCAACCATTCCACTAAAACCAGAAGAAGTTGCTAGTGTTTTTATTAATTCACATCTTATGAAAGGATCTCTGTGAGTTTCTGTATCTGCTAAAACCTCAAAAGCATAGGTAAGTAAAGCATCTCCGGCAAGTATTGCTGTTGCTTCGTTGAATTTTTTATGGCAGGTTAGTTTACCACGACGAAAATCATCATTATCCATTGCTGGTAAATCATCGTGAATTAAAGAGTAGGTGTGAACAAATTCAATTGCTGCAGCTGTTCTAAGAGAATTCTTTGGATCAACCCCAAATATTTGAGCTGAAATAGTCGTTAAGAAAGGTCGGATTCTTTTTCCGCCAGACAATATAGAATAAAGCATTGCTTCAACTAAATTTGAATCTCCAAAGTCTCTCGGTAGAAGATTTTTCATTTCTTTTTGCACTAAAGAAGCGCAAGATGCAAGGGCTTCTTCTAAAGATTTTTCAAGCATTTTTAACTTTATAAGTAATTGTTATAACAAAAACCAAAGACAAAAAATTGTTTATCATAATTGTGTTATTTTAAACTTTTTGCTAAATATTTTCCAGTAACAGACTTTTTATCTTTTGCAATTTGTTCAGGTGTTCCTTCAGCAACTATATATCCACCTTTTTCACCGCCGTAAGGTCCAATATCAATAACCCAATCAGCAGTTTTTAGAACGTCTAAATTGTGTTCGATAACTAAAATTGAATTTCCACCTTCAACTAATTTATGTAAAACTTTTAGAAGTTTATTTATGTCTTCAAAGTGTAAACCAGTGGTTGGTTCATCCAAAATATATAGAGTATCGCCAGTTGCTTTGCGGCTTAGTTCTTTTGCCAACTTAATTCTTTGTGCCTCACCGCCAGAAAGTGTTGTTGCGCTTTGACCAATTTTCATGTAACCCAATCCAACATCACATAATGCTTTGAATTTATCATAAATATGAGGCATTGAAGCGAAAAACTTAGCTGCATCTTCTGCAGTCATTTCTAAAATTTCAGAAATCGATTTATCTTTATATTTTACTTCTAAAGTTTCACGATTGTAGCGTTTACCGTGACAGGTTTCACATTTTACGTAAACGTCAGGTAAGAAATGCATTTCAATTTTAATTAGTCCATCACCTTGACAAGTTTCACATCTTCCGCCTTTTACGTTAAAAGAAAATCTCCCAACTTTATATCCTCTGGCTTTTGATTCAGGTAAGTTAGTATAAAATTCACGTATGAAAGTAAAAGCGCCAATATAAGTACAAGGATTTGATCTTGGAGTTCGGCCAATTGGAGATTGGTCAATTTCAATGATTTTATCAATTAAATGCGATCCAGAAATAGATTCATAAGGACCTGGAATTGCTTTTGCTTTATTAACAATTTTGTCCAAAGCTGGATAAAGAGTTTTGATAATCAAGCTTGATTTTCCACCTCCAGAAATTCCTGAAACTGCAGCAAAAATCTTTAAAGGTAAGTTTAGCGTAACATTTTTTAGGTTATTTGCAGTTGCGCCTTTAAGTGTGATCATTTTTTTAGGATCAATTTTGCGTCTTTTACTTGGAATTTCAATTTGCTTTTTACCGCTTAAATATTGACCAGTAATACTTTTGGGGTCTTTAAATACTTTTTGAGGAATTCCTTCGGAAATTATATTACCGCCATGAATTCCAGCTCCTGGACCAACGTCAATTAAATAATCAGCTTCGCGCATCATTTCTTCATCATGTTCAACAACGATAACAGAATTTCCTAAATCGCGTAAGTTTTTTAATGTGCAAATTAGCTTGTCATTATCTGACTGGTGAAGTCCAATTGAGGGTTCGTCAAGTACATAAAGTACACCTGAAAGTCCAGAACCAATTTGTGATGCAAGGCGAATTCTTTGTGCTTCACCGCCTGATAAAGTACCAGCTTCACGATTAATTGTTAAATATTCCAAACCAACGTTTTTAAGGAATCCCAAACGACGATTTATTTCTTTTAAAACTCTTTCGGCAATTTTTTGGTGAGTTGTATTTAGCTTTTTATCAAGTGTTAAGAACCATTCGCTTGCTTTTTCAACAGACATTCTGCTAACTTCGCCAATATTTAAACCATCAATTTTGATTGATAAAGCTTGTTCGTTTAATCGGTTTCCGCTACAAGAAGAGCAAGTTTTAAGAGTTTGGAATTTTACCAACTCTTCTCTTACCCATTCACTTTCGCTTTCTGAAAATTTCTTTTTAAGTCCATTTATTATACCATCAAAAGGCTTTTTAACTTTGAAAGATTTAAGTCCATCTTCATGTTTGATTTCTATTTCTTCTTCTCCTGTTCCGTAGAAAATTTTATTTTTTATTTCTTCGGAAAGAGTTTTGAAAGGTACGTCTAAAGAAAATTTATATTTTTCTGATAAAGCTTGCATAACTTGCTGATAAAAGCGTGCTTGAACGCCTTGCCAAACTGCAATTGCTCCTTGGCGTAGGGATAAATTTTCGTCTTCTATGACCAAATCTTCACTGAAGTAAAGTTCAGTTCCAAGTCCATCACATGATTTACAAGCACCATATGGGCTATTGAAAGAAAAAAGTCTTGGCTCAATTTCTGAAATTGTAAAACCCGATTCTGGACAAGAAAACTTTTCACTGAAAATTAAAATTTCACCAACTTTATATTTTGATTTTGGACTTTCAGGCAAGCCAACAATTTCAATAAAAAGTAAACCTCCAGAAATTTTTAAAGCGGTTTCCACAGAATCTGCCAAACGATTTCCTAAATCATCAGATACAACAATGCGATCTACAATAATTTCAATATCATGTTTTTTATTTTTGTCCAAAGCTGGCAAGATTTCGTTTAAATCATGAACTTTACCATTAACTCTAATCCTTTGAAAACCTTGTTTTCTTGCTGACATCATTTCTTTACGATGCTCACCTTTTTGGCCACGAATTATTGGTGCCAGTATATAAATTTTAGATTTTTTTGGTAAGTCCAAAATTTTATCAACCATTAAAGATGAAGATTGGCTTTCAATTGGTTTGCCAGTTGCAGGAGAGTAAGGAATTCCAATTCTTGCAAATAAAAGTCGGAAATGATCATAAATTTCTGTAACCGTTCCAACTGTAGATCTTGGATTACGAGAAGTTGTTTTTTGATCAATTGCAATCGAGGGGGAAAGGCCTGTAATTGATTCAACATCTGGTTTATCTTGCATATCAAGAAACTGACGTGCGTAAGAAGATAAACTTTCAATAAATCTTCTTTGTCCTTCAGCATAAATTGTATCAAACACAAGGGACGATTTTCCAGATCCGCTCAAACCAGTCACAACGACTAACTGATTTTTAGGAATTTCAATATTAACGTTTTTTAAATTATGCTCTTTAGCGCCAACAACTTTAATGAACTTTTCTTCCATGAATTTTTAAAACCTTTCTACAAATTTTTGAGTTTAAAAAAAAACTAATTTTACAAAGCGCACAATTTTAAGTGACAGCTGCTTAATTGCAAGTGGCTAATTTATGATAAAATTGGATGGTTATTTTTTGAAAGATTAATTTTTTTAAACGAGTGATTTAAATCTTTGCTTCCTCTGTCTCTTTAAGGGAATAAAGGTCAATTGGCAATTTGTTATTCCTTCCTTCGTCATTGTTAGCGAGCAAACTTACGAAGCGTGAAAATCTACCTCTTCAAGAGCTTGGGGAATTTGCGGCAAAGTGTATTTCCACGTCAGTTTTGCTTGGCTCACAATGACGACAAGAAAAAAACGAATCGAATTTATAAATTTTTAAAGTAATGATTTGGATAGTGCTTTATCTCTAAAACAATTTCATTAATTTAGTAAATTTCTCTAAATCTTCTTCTTTTGGGTAAGAAAAGTAATTGCCTTCACCTAATTTATTTTGTTTGATAGTTGTAATTTTTTCATCTTTTTCAATTTTATTTAAAGCTTTTATTATCAATTCACAGCCATCTTCGTAAATCTTATTTACATTGCTGATAAAATTTCCATTCCAATCAATTTCACTATAAGAAAAATCAACAATGTCACCATTATCAATTCCTTCATTTTGAATATAATGTAATGTTGTTCCAAGATTTTTCTCGCCATTTAAAATTGCCCAAAAGCTTGCCATAATTCCACGATAACGGGGCAAAATTCCAGAATGCAAATTTAAAACACCAAATTCAGGAAGATTTATAAATTCTTGTTTAAAGATTTGTCCAAAACGAATTGAAATTGCTAAATTTGGTGCAAATTCTTTAAAATCTTTTAACGCTTCCTCAGAATTGATGTTTTGATATTGCAGAATTGGTAATTTTAAAGAATCAAAAAAACTTTTAACACCTTCTTGTTCAATGCTTTTAAGTGGAATTAGGTTTGATGAGAGATTTTGTATTTTGCCAACCTGACTTGACAAAACTAGATGAACTTCATGTTTTTGCAGGTGGTTTTGCAAAATTTCAAAAGCTTTTTTAGCGTGAATATCTTGATTTAAAAATAATAAAATTTTCATGTTGTTTTATTTATTATAAATTTCTTCAATGTTGTAGTGTCTAATATTAAAACTTTTAATTGTAATATGCACATTTCAATTTTTTCAGATAATTTGATAAAATTAGATTCTATTAATGATTTTATTTCAATAATTGAAATAAAATTTAGTGAGGATGTTGAAAGTAATAAAAAAATTATTGCTGCTAAGAAGTTGCTTAACCAAGCCTTGGTGGATTATATATCAAAAGTTGGTGTTGATTGCAATTTATTATTTGATGAAAAAACCTCTAATAACATCACTTTAGCCCTAAAAATTTTCGATAATCCTTCTTTTGAACAACAAATAAAAAATTTTGATTTGTTTTTATCCGATTTAAAAGATTTAGAGAGTTTTTTTAATAATTTAATAAGACATACAAGACCAATAATTATAGAAGGTAATGATGAAGATATTGCAATCTTCAAAGAAAAGAGATTATCAATTTTAGCTAAAAAATTTAATTAAATGAAGTCACTTTTACGAAGATATACAATACCATCCGCTAAATTGTTGCCAAATCAAGAAGCATTTGATTTTTTGTCTTCTTGTTCACAAGCTAAGTTTGATTTAACGTCAGTTGAAGCAATTGCTAAAGCGCCAGAAAAAGTATTGCATCAAATTAGAAATACTGAAGTTGATTACAAAAGATTTAAAGGACTTTCCACCGGATCGCTTTCCGTTCTTCAAAGCTGTTCAAATTTCTTAAGATCTAACAATATAAGTTGTGAAACTAGAAATATTTCATTGTCTGATGGGGTTTTGTCAGGAATATCTAAGGTTTATGAAACTTTAAGAATTGGGGGTAGCGATAAAATCATTTTACCAACTCCAACTTTTGGATATTATTTTCAGCAGTTAAGAGACAAAGGAATAGATTTTGAAACAATTGCAACCACAAAAGAACAGGGCTTTCTTCCCAATCCTGATATTTTAGAAGCTGCTGTAAAAAAAGGAAATTCTAAAGTTTTGTTGCTTTGCTATCCAAACAATCCAACTGGAACATTAATGAACCAAGAAACTGCTGAAGCAATATCTGAAATAGCAAAAAGACATGATTTATTTGTAATTTCAGATGAGGCTTTTTTGGGTAATGTTCTTTCACCAGAGAAGAATTTTTCTATTGCTAGAGTTCCTGGAATGTTGGATAGATCTGCAACATTTTTTAGCATATCAAAGATGATGGGTTTGCCTTCTGGAGCTGCATCAAATTTTTGTTTTGGCAATAAAGATTTGATTGGTAATTTTTCGAAAGTTGGTGGATATTATAATGAGCAAGTAACAAGAGAAGCTCTTGAGGATAGCCAAGAAAATAGAGAATTTCTTGCTGAAAATAAAAGAAAATATTTGGCAAATATAGATTTAATTAAAAATAAAATTTCTCAATTAAATAAAAAATTTGGTGAAATTTTTGGTAAAGAAAAAAGTGAAAATCAAGCTTATGTAAAGCCTTTAGTCAGTGACCCAAAAACAGGAGGGGTTTATTTAATTGATTTTTCTGGCTTAAGAGACAAAATTTACAATGGTAAGAAATTTGATACAGGTCTTGATGTTGCAAAATGGTTATTAAAAGAAGCTTCACTGGGCTCTGTTCCTGGCGAGTGCTTTATGTTTCCACCAGAAGAGATGTTGGTGAGAATTGCCACAAGTGAAAGTTCTGAAATAAAGCTTTTGATGCAGTGATTGATGCTGCTGTAAAGGTGGAGAATAAGCCACAAAGTGTTATTACTGAATTTTTTGTTGATAATGCTGTGATTGATAAGAAAAAAGAAGGAAAGGTGGCTTAATTTTGTGGATGGTTTATTTGAGAATTAGAAAAGAATGGATTGCCACGCTTCGCAACCCTGCTCGCTCGCAATGACCGAGATGAGTTATTGCGCCCCATAATTAACCACGTCATTACGAGCGATCTCTATTTTCCTATCCCGTCATTGCGAGGAGCTTTAGCTCCGTGGCAATCAATTTTTCCTAATTTTCAGAATATTTTGATTTTTTTGCAAATTCATCAATTGTGGCTATAAAATCTTGAGTAATTTTTTTCAAAATCATGCCATTTTTATGCATCACAGAATAATTCATTTTAGGAAAAAAGTTTGACAAATTCTTTATTGCCAAGTTTTTGTCATTTTCATCCAAACAAATTGTTGAAACCAAAGCCACAAAATCATTTTCTTTGACAAAATGTTTTAGCATTTCCCAATTGCCATTTTCAAATTCAACACTGCCTTTTAAATTATATTTTTTTACTACTTCTTCAAATAAAGGCAGTGTGATTAAATTGCGGTCAATTTTTATTAAATCAAGTTTTTTTAAGTCACTTAATGACTCAATTTCTCTTTTGGCAAAATGATGATTTTTATGCATTATTAAAATTGGATCATAAGAAACTGCATCAACATATTTAATTTCTGGATCATGTTTTGATGCCGGATAAAAAGCTAAATCAATTTTATTGTCTTTAATTCTTTGGGTGGCGTCATCAAGTGAAATATTTTTTATTACTATTTTACTTTCAGGATAAAGTTTTTTGAAAGAAGCAACAATTTTTGGCATAAGATAAGAAATTGCGATATGGTGAACAGCAATATTGATCGTTTTTTCTTCTATGTGATTTCTTCCTTTCAAGAATTTATCTACAACTGACTCAAATTCTTGTATTAAAGGACAGGCTATTTTGTAAAAGTCAACTCCCTCGTCTGTCAGTGATAAAGGTTTTGAGTTTCTATTAAAAAGCTGCAAATTTAAATCTCTTTCTAACGACTGAATTTGCAATGTAACGGCTGCTTGAGTTAAGCCCATTTTCTTTGCGGCTTTTGAAATGCTGCCAATTTGTGCTGCATAGTAAAAGCCTTTAAGTTGTTGTATTATGTTGCGTTTGTAGTAAAACTGTTTTGGTAACATTATTAATTATGTTAATGAGTAATTAAATATAATTAATTTGCTTAATATTAAAATAAGCAATTTTATTAATGTTCCCACAAATTTTCTGATAATAAGAGATTCATTTTAACACATGGAACAAAATTCAAAAAACGAAGTTGTGGAATTTTCAAAAACCCCAGAGTCATTCCACTCCTTTGAATATATTTCAGCAATTACACATGAGTTAAAAACTCCACTAAATGCCATAATTGGTTTTTCTGATGTGTTGCAAGAAGAATTGGCGAAAGTTGTTGATAATAATGCTTCAATTGTTGATATCAAAACATTGCTTGATTATGTGAAGGAAATAAATCACACGGCGCAAGAAATGAATGAACTGGTGCATGATTTACTTGATGTTAAGGCTGTTGCTTCAGGAAATTTTTCAGTAAATTTAACTAAAAAAGTTGATATTATTGACCTGATTAAAAGGTCACTTAGGTTAAATCATGACTACGCTTTACTACGTCATGTAAATTTTAAGATGATTATTGATTCAGATATTCCACCAATAAAACTTGATGCCAAAAGAACTAAACAAATTTTAACTAATCTTATTTCAAATGCCGTGAAATATAGTCTAGTCAACAGTGAAGTTAAGGTTGCGGTTGGAGTTTGTGAAAAATTTCTTGAAATAAAAATTTGCGATCAAGGTTTTGGTATGTCGCCAGATCAAGTTAAAACTGCTTTTAAAAAATATGGAACTATTGAAAACCCTAATTCTGGTAAAGTCGATTCTTTTGGTTTTGGATTGCCAATAGTCAAACAGCTTGTTGAACTACAAAAAGGAACAATTGAAGTGACTTCAAAAATTAATAAGGGCACAACAATTGTAATTAAATTTCCTTATTGATTTTATTTAAGGTCGTTCTGAACTTCGTAGTTGCTTCTAGCAGCTGTGGTATAAGGATTTCTAAGTTTTAGTTTTTATTTTTAAAAGTGTGTAAAAGAATTTTGTTTAAATTGATGAGATGCTTCGCTAAAGCTCAGTATAACACTTGTTAAGGTTTAAGTTGCCTAATTTTGATGTGAACAATTTTCCACCACCCGCAAACCAATGCGCAGGTCGGGTTTTTAGAAACCCGACTTTTTTAGCAATATTGATGAAAAATAACGCTAACTTAGAAGAACAGAAGAAAAAACAACAAAAAAATTGATTTACTGATAAACAGAAGTTAGTTTTAGTTTAATGACTTATCTTTAAAATTAATTTTTCACAGAAAAATGCAAATATTTAGAAAACTTGCGGGAAATATCTTTTTTAAAATTATTCTAGCTTTCATAGCAATTACTTTCGTTTTCTTCGGAGTTAGCGGATTTCTTTTAAATGGCTCTGGTTCTTGGATTGCAAAAATTGGCAATAAAACAATTACTCAAGCTGCTTTTTTGCAAGAAATGCAAAAAAATCGTGAAATGATCTTGCAAAGAAATAATAATGAAGAAGTCATAAAATACTTGGATTCTGACCAATTTAAATCTGACATTTTGGGCAGAATGGTGAACAGTGTTATTGTAAGCAAATTAAGTGATGATTTGGGAATTACAGTAAGCCAAAAATTAATCTTACAGGAAGTTGCAAAAGATCCTAATTTTCAAGGAGAAGAAGGAAAATTTGATTCAAACAAGTTTAAAAACTTTTTGGCAAAAAATGGTTTAAATGAAGAAAGATACGTAAAAATTTTGCAAGATGAAGTTGTTGCTTCAACTGTACTACAAAGTTTGTCTTTGGTTGCTCCAGTTAATGAAAAGTTTGCAGTTTTAAGTGCGGAATTTAAGCAAGAAAAACGCGTTGCTGATATTGTAAAAATTAATTTTAAAACGATCGGAAAAGTAGCGGAGCCATCTGAAGAAGAACTTAAAAAGTTTTACGAAGAAAATAAGAAAAACTACTCTGCTCCTGAAGTTCGTAAAGTTTCATTTATTGCTTTTAGTGCGCAAGATTTCACAAAAACTTTAACAGTGAGCGATGAAGACATTGCCGCTGAATATGAAAAAAACAAAGAAACTTTGAAAAAACCAGAGACTAGAAACTTAATGCATTTGGTTTTTGAAAATGAAAATGATGCGAAGAATTTTATTGCCAAGTTATCGGAAGTTTCAGATAAAAGCAAGCTTTCAGGTGAGTTTGTAAAATTGGCAAAATCGCTGCAAAACAAATCTCAAAAAGATATTACTTTAAACAATGTTGAGCAGAAAAATTTATTGCCAGAATTATCAAGTGCAATCTTCAAATTATCTTTGAATGAATATAGTACAGCCGTTAAAAGTCCTCTTGGATATCACGTGCTTTTGTTAAATAAAATTAACGAAAGTGCTTCTGTTCCTTTGGCAGAAGTAAAAGACCAAATTAAGAAAAAACTTTTGGCAGAGAAAAAAGAAAATATGTTGCAGCAAAAAATTTCAGAAATAGATGACGCAATTTTGGCCTCTAATTCTTTCGATAGTGCAGTGCAAAAATTTTCTTTAAAACCAGCAACTGTGGTAGTTACTAACCAACAAGGTTTAGATAAAAGTGGTTCTGAAGTGAAGTCTTTTTCTGCTTTAGATGGTTTCTTAGCAAACGCTTTTGCTGCAACCCAAGGACAAGCTTCAAAGCTTTTCTACTCTAAAATAAATGATCAGTTTTATGCTCTTAAAGTTGAAGAGGTAGAAGTTGCTCATGATAAAAAGTTAGAAGAAGTAAAATCTAGGGTTGTGGCTGATTTGCAAAAAGATATGCAAATTGAGAAAATGGAGAAATTGGCTAAAGAAGTTGCCGAAGAACTTAAGAAAAGTCCGCAAGATTTATCTAAAATTGCTGCAAAATACAATATTACTGTGGAAAAAAATAAAGAATTTCCAAGATTCTATTTCTTGAATTATCAAGGCAGACAAATTCCTTATGCTAGCAAGTTCTTAGAAAGTTTATTCTCAATTGCTGTTGGACAAGCAACTGAAGCTTCTGCTCAAGGAGAAGAATTTATGGTTGGAGTTTTAACTTCAGTTAAATCATCTAAAGCTGATCCAGTTCAAGTACAGCGCGCTAAAATGGAAGCTGAGAATTCTTTCAGAAACGAAGTTTTGCAGGGATATAACATGTCTATGATGAAAAAATATCCAGTAAAAGTGAATGAAAAACTATTGGCTGGAAAATAAAAAATAGCTGAATTTTTAATAAAATAAAATTGAATGTATAACTTCACTAAAGCAGAATTTTGCGATCTTTTGTCAAAGTCAAATTCTGCTGTTCTTTATAAAAAAATTCCAACCGACACAATTACTCCTGTTTTAGCATCGCTGAAAATATCAAAAAAATATCCAGACTACAACTTTCTTTTTGAATCAGCTGAAAAAGGTAATAATAAAGGACGTTTTTCCGTTATTGGTTTAATGCCTGACTTAGTTTGGAAATGCTCTTCTGAAGAGTCTTTTTTGAACGATAATTTTGCAAATGACAGAAACATTTTTGTTAAAGAGCATGGTGATCCAATTAACAATTTAAGGCAATTGATCAACAAATCACAAATTGACTGGAGATCTTTGAGCTATACAAATGGATCTTTACCAGGAATTTGTGGCGGAATCTTTGGTTATATGTCTTATGATATGGTGCGCCTTATGGAAAAAATAAGAGATAACAATTTGCCAGATAATTTAAAAATTCCAGATAGTGTTTTTATGCGTCCGCAAATTCTGATTATTTTTGATAATCTGTTTGATTGCGCTTTAATTTGTGCACCAATTTTTTCTTCTAATATTAAGAAAAATAGTGCTGAGATTTTTGATTTGGCTGTAAATAGAATTAACTTGATTGAACAAATTTTATCTGAAAGTTATGAAAAAACATCAGCAGATTTTGATCCAAAATTTGATTTTAGTTCAAATTACACTGAATCCGAATATATTTTGGCAGTTGAAAAGGCAAAAAAATACATAGTTGATGGCGATATCTTTCAAGTATTGCCTTCACAAAGATTTGTTTCAAACTTTGATTCTAAAATCTCTGAATTTTCTTTTTATCGTGCTCTTAGAGCTATTAATCCTTCGCCATTTTTATTTTATCTTAAATTACCAGACTTTACCTTGATTGGCTCAAGTCCTGAAATTATGGTTTCTTCAAAATCTAAGAAAATTACAATTCGTCCTTTAGCTGGTACAAGAAAAAGAGGTAAAAATATAGATGAAGATAAACAAATTGCTGAAGGATTGTTGTCTGATGAAAAAGAAGTTGCAGAACATCTTATGTTAATTGATCTAGGAAGGCATGATGTTGGAAGAGTTTGTATTGAAGGATCAGTAAAAGTTACAGAAAAAATGGTTATAGAAAACTATTCTCATGTAATGCATATTTCTTCAAATGTTGAAGGTATTTTGCGCGATGATTTAGACGCTTTAGATGCTTTAATATCTGGTTTTCCAGCTGGCACAGTAAGTGGTGCGCCAAAAATTAGAGCTATGGAAATTATTGAAGAAATTGAAAAAACTAGACGCAGTTTTTACGCAGGTTGTGTTGGATATTTTTCAGCAAATGGTGATATGGAAACATGTATAACTTTGCGTTCTTCGTTAATAAAAGACGGTAAAATTTACTTGCAAGCTGGAGCAGGAGTCGTGTTTGATTCTGATGCTAAATCGGAGTATCAGGAATGTATTAACAAGTCTAAAGCTTTGGTCAAAGCTTGTGAGGCAATTAAAGATTTTTTATAAAATTTTAACTGTAGTTTTTGGCACAAGAAAATGAACTTATTTAGTTAATTTTCTAAATCTCTAGCAACAAGCTATCAACAAAATTTTTGGCATCAAATTCTTGTAAATCTTCAATTCTCTCGCCAATTCCAATTGCATATATTGGTTTTTTAAATAGGTCAGATAAGGCAACTACAATTCCTCCTTTTGCTGTTCCATCAAGTTTTGTTATAACAAGACCAGTGATTCCTACAATTTGATTAAATACTTCTAATTGATTTTTGGCATTTTGTCCAGTTGTGGCATCTAAAATTAGCAAGTTTTCATGGGGAGCGTTAGTATCGTGTTTTTTTAGTATTGAACCTATTTTCTTCAACTCATCCATTAGGTTTTGTTTGTTTTGAAGTCTACCTGCAGTGTCAATTAACAAAAAATCAGAATTATTTTTCTTGGCAATTTCTAAAGCACGATAAGCAACTGCTGCTGGATCTTCTCCATCTTTTATGGCGGAAACAATTTCACTTTCAGATCTTTGAGCCCAAACTTCTAGTTGTTTTGAAGCGGCAGCTCTGAAAGTGTCGCAAGCTGCTATTGTTACTTTTTTGTTTTGGTTTTTCAGGTTGAAAGCAATTTTACCAATTGTGGTTGTTTTTCCTGCTCCATTTACGCCATTAAAAATAATTACATAAGGCTTAGTTTCGTGGTGAATTTCTAAAGTTTTTTGACAAGGTGCAAGAATTTTAGTTAATTCTTCGCTAAAGAATTTTTTTACTTCTTCAGCTGTAATATTTTTGTGAAATTTTTTATCTTTGAAATTCTTAATAATTCTGATTGCAGTCTCAACTCCAACATCACTTAAAATTAGTAATTCTTCAAATTCTTCCAAAATTTCACTATCAAGTTTTTTATGAGTAAAAATTTGTGTTATAGAAGAGGCAATTTTGTTAGATTTACCAATTTCGTTATTAACTTTTGATTTAGAGAAAAAACTTAGAAGAGCCATATTTTTACAAGTAATTTTCAGGGTTAACTGAGTCGCGACCTTTTCTTAAACCAAAATAAAGTTGTGGAAATTCAACATTTCCAGTTGCTCCCACTTCGCCAATTAGATCAAGTTTTTTAACTTTTTGTCCTCGTTTGGCGATAGTTTTAGAAAGATGCGCATAAGCTGTAATCCAACCGCTAGAGTGTTTTATAATTATTAAATTGCCATATCCTTTTAATTCGTTACCGACATAAGCAACAATTCCATCTTCTGATGCAACTACTTTTGAGCTATTAGCTGCTTTTATATTTATGCCGTCATTGTAAAGTCCACCTTTTTTTGGACCAAATTTTGAAATAACTTCTCCTTTAACTGGCCAAGCAAATTGGTTTGATTTGTTTGAGTTTGTTTCTGCAATATTTGGAATTGCAATTTTCTTTGGTGAAGCTTCTTTATTTTGTTCTGTAGTATCTAGAATTGGGTTTGTAACTGGAGCTGTAACTGAAACTGAATTTGCAGGAGCAACAGAAACATTGTTAGATTCAAGCGGATTTAGTGGTTTCTCTACAATATCAGAATTTATGTTGTTGGTGTTATTACTTGTAAATACAGTGTTTTTTGATGATTTTGTAGTGCGAATTTTTTGACCTTCATACAAAGTGTAAGGAGATTTTAAATCATTTAACTCAACAAGGTTGTCAATATTCATGTTGTAAGAACGTGAAATACTGTAAATTGTATCACCTTTCTGTACAATATGATAAGAAGGAGCGGGAATAATAAGAGTGCTACCGTTCTTAAGTATATAGGGTGGTTTTAAATTGTTTTCTTGAATTAAGTCACGAAGTGGAATTTGGTATCTTTTTGAAATTGCATAAAGTGTGTCACCTTCTGAAATTTCAACTTGATTAAGTTTAAAGCTGTTATCTGCAGAAAATTTAGGATTGCTATATTTGTTTTTATTGAAGAAGTTATTTTTTCCATAAAAATTACCGCTGCGATTTACAATTTGCGCAGGCTTTTGACTGCAAGAAAAGCAAAGCAAAACAAAAAATGTAATTGTTAGTTTTAGGAAAAAGTGTCTCATTAGTTATTTATTTTTTTCAAATATTATAGAATTTATTTACATCTATAAAAATTAGCAATTAATTTAGAAGTTCTTATGTCAATTCAGTTATCTTAAATTGAGTTATAAATATTCACTCGTTTCTTATTTTTTTTAAAAATGGATTTTTTTTCTTTGTTAAACTTGCAAATTGGATTTTCTGGCCAAGTTTTATTAATAACTTGTTTTGCCCTAATTTTTGGTTCATTTGCTAGTTTAATTTCGCATCGTTTAGCAACTAAAGAGCCAATTATAATTGCTCGTTCTAAATGTGTTAAGTGCGGTTTTACTCTGAAAATAAGAAATCTTATTCCTGTTTTTTCATGGCTTTTTCAGAGAGGAAAATGCAGTAATTGCGGTGATAAAATATCAGCTCGATATCCTTTGATTGAAACAACTTTTGTTATTGGTTTCTTGATTTGTTATTTTGTTTTTGGACAAAAAATTGATCTAAAACTTATTTTTTCCTGTTTAATTTTTGCAACTTTAGTTATAATGATTGTGGTTGATTTAGAGCGATATTTTATTCCAGATGTTACCCAATATTTTTTAGCAGTTTTGGTTACAGTTTGGTTGATTAACCAAGGTGGAAACCCTGCTGTTTTTGCCAATATAAAATCAGCATTTTTATATGTGGCATTCGGCTTAGGATTGATAGCATTTTTTTATGTTGCAACTAAAATGGAAGCTCTTGGAATTGATGACGTGAAATTCTTTTTTATTGCGGGACTTGCTTTTGGAACAAAAGGATTTTTATTTTTTATGTTATTAAGCGGTATTTTTGGCGTAGTTTTTGGACCAATTTGGCAATATCTTAGAAAAGATAAAACTTTTCCATTTGCTCCAGCAATTTGTGCTTCTTTTTTTATTTCTTTATTGTGTGAAAAAAATATAAATTTGGTGGAGATGTTGGGTTCATTAATTTTTTAATAACTACTTAAACTTCCCTTAATTAAATTTGTTGTAGTAATTATTAAGATTATCCCATTTCTAAATTAAGGCTTTTAAGAATATTTTCTCGATAAAAAGAATGTTGTTTTTTTTCAGATTCTCTTTTTTCATCAAAAATAAATTTTTTTAAAAAATATCCACTAAGTTTTAAACCATCAAATAAATGATGGTCATCATAATTAGATTCAGCAATCAAAAATGGCGGTAGTTTTAACAACTTTTTTTCATAGGCTTTTCCAGCTTCAAAAGAAACAGCTTGAGCTGACTTTGGCGAAACAAAAGATAAGTTTTTAGTTGAGTTTGTTACAACGCAAGAAGATAAATCAATTCCGTAACCTAAGGTCTCTAATATTTTTAGTTCTAGTTTTATATAAGAAGCTAGAAAATCTTTTTTATCGATATTTTCATCCGTAATTTTTTGTAAGAAATAATTCAATTCATCAAAAAGTAATTTGTGTTCTTCTCGTTCTAAAAAGCAGCTCTCAACAATTGCAAATAAAGATTTAACGCAATCTAGCTTTAATCGATCAAACATGATTTTTGAACAATAACAACAAACTAAGTCAATTGCATAAAATTGTCCTAAATTTTCTTCAAGTCGTGCTCTATATTCAAAGGAAATTAAGTTGCCAATTTGAAAATTTAGACGATCTTTGCTTGATTTGGCTGACTTAACAAAACTGCTATAAATTCCGTGATTTTGAGAGAAAACTTTAACAATTAAGGAGTTTTCGCTGTATTTTTTTATGCTAATTATAATTCCTTGATCAACAAATTTCATAAAGATTTTAGATAGTTCAAAGCTTGTTGATTTTCTTCAAAAATAATTTTGCCTGGTAATTGATTACGAAACCAAGTTAGTTGTCTTTTTGCATAATTTCTTGTTTTCTGTGAAGCAATTTCAATTGCTTGTTTTTCAGAAATTTCTTTTGAAAGAAATTGTTTTAATTCTAAAAAACCAAGTGTTTTGGTAATTTGTGCATCTTCTTTAATATCGTTTTTTAGTAAAGAATTTGCTTCTTCAAAAGCTCCATTTTTAATCATTTTCTCAAAGCGCAGATTGCAGTTTTTATAAAGTAAATTGCGATCTGGATTTAAGTTGATATGAGTAAAAACTTGTGGTGCAAAAAAAGTTTTTAGTGGCTGATTTTGCCACCAAGAAAGCGATTTTCCAGTTTGATTAAGAACCTCGTAAATTCTTATAAGGCGTTGTTTATCAAGACTTTCTATTTTTTCTTTATCTTCACCTAAAGAAATTAACTTTTTTCTAAATTCTGCAATTCCAATTGTTTCAAACTCACCTCTGACGCAATTTTTTATTGCTTCTGAAGTTTCTGGAATTTCATTAATTCCTTCAATCAATTTTGAAATATACATACCAGTACCGCCAACAATTACTGGTATTTTGTTATTTTGCCAACAGTTCTTAATTTCTTGATTAGCAAGCTTAAGCCATAAAGCCACAGAGCAAGATTCGTAGGGTTGTAAAATTGAATATAGTTTATGCGAAACTTGATTCTGTTCAGAAATTGTTGGTTGTGAAGAAAGAATCGGTAATCCTTGGTAAATTTGCAAAGAATCAGCATTAATAATTGCAATATTTTTGTGATTCGCAAGTTCAAGCGCAAGTCCTGATTTTCTAGAAGCTGTTGGTCCAGATATTACGAAAACTCGTTCTGACATTTTTAGGTAATTAAAATTTTTTCTAACTTTTTTAAATCGTCAGGTAAATCAATCTCAAAATTCATTTCTTTATTACTTCTTGGGTGAAGAAAGCTTATTTTATAAGAGTGAAGAGCTTGTCTTGGAAAAGACTTTACGAACTCTTTTAATTTTTCATCAAGTTCTTTTTTTGGATTTTTTTTTGCTGAGTTATATAATCGATCACCAATAAGAGAGTGTTTTATTGATTCAAAATGCACTCTTATTTGATGAGTTCTTCCCGTTTGCAATCTGCATTCAACAAGGCTTGCAAAACCATCGGCAAAAATCTTTTTTGTTTCATAATTTGTTATTGCGTTTCTACCTAAAGTTTTTGCGACAACCATTTTCAAACGATTTAAACGTGAACGAACAATATTTTTATCAATTATCCCAACATTTGGAGTTACAACGCCGTAGATAAAAGCCAAATAACTTCTTTTAATTTCACGATCTTTTAGTTTTTGACTTAAAATTTGATGAGTAAAGTCATTTTTTGCAACCAGCATCAAGCCCGATGTATCTTTATCAAGGCGGTGAACAATGCCTGGACGAAATTCACCATTAATAGAAGAAAGCTTATTTTGATGGGTAAATAAAAGAGCGTTAACTAAAGTATCATCAGAATTTCCAGCGCCTGGATGCACAGTAAGTCCAGCGGGTTTATTAATTACCAAAAGATCTTCATCTTCAAAAATAATTTCAAAATCAATTTGTTTAGCTGATAAATTCATTGGTTTTGCATCAGGAATTAGAACTGTAATTTTTTGATCCAATTTTGTTTTTTGGGAAGAATTTTTAATTGCTTGATTACTCTCATCATAGATTAGTCTTTCATCAATAAGGTTTTGAATTTTACTGCGAGTAATTTCTGGTTTTATTGCCAGAAATTTTAAGGTAAGAAATTTATCAAGCCTTAAATTTTTTTCTGTTTGGCAAACGATGAATTCAAATTTTTTCATATTAAAATTTTGTGATTGTAATTTCTCTTTGTTCTTCGCCAAGAATTTTTATTACAATTTCTGTATAATTTTTTTTGAGGAATTTTTTTGCAATTTCAGGCCATTCAATTAAGCAAATACCATTTTTTATAGCATCAAAAAAACCAATATTTTCAAGTTCTTCTTCTGATTTTAAGCGATATAAATCGAAGTGAAATATTTCTCCTTTTGCAGTTGGATAAGAAAAAACCAAATTAAAAGTTGGGCTGGTAACAGTTTGTTCTTGGTTGCTTAAAGAATTGATAAAATTGCGAGCAAAAAAACTTTTTCCGGCACCAAGAGTTCCATTTAGTCCAATTATTTCTCCAACTTTACTGCTTCTAGCAATTTCTTGGGCAAGGATAGCCATTTCTTGTTGCGAGTTAATTATAAAATTTTTCATAACAAATTAAAACTTGTTTGAATTGGCACGTGATCAGATGGTTGAGTTGCGGAACGAAAATCTTTGTAAATTTTCATGTCTTGAACTTGTTTTTCCAAATTAGGAGTTGCCCAAATATGGTCCAATCTTCTGCCTTTATCGGCTCCAAGAGGATCTTTTGCTCTATAACTCCACCAAGTATAAAGTTTTTTTGAAGGATCAATAAAGTGACGATGAGTGTCGATGAAATTCAATTGCTTTTGTAAATTATTAAGCTTTTCAACTTCAATTGGAGTGTGAGAAACAATTTTAATTAGTTGTTTGTGAGACCAAACGTCATGCTCAAGAGGAGCAATATTCATATCACCTACTATAATTATTTTACGGTCTTTTTGAGTTGCAAAATAATCAGCCATCCAATCAACAAATTTTAACTTGTGATCAAATTTATCATTTAAATTGACGTCAGGAATGTCTCCACCTGCAGGAACGTAAAAATTATGTAAATCAACTTCACCAATTTTTGTTTCAAAAGTTACTTTTATGTGGCGTTTATGGCCGTAGTTTAAAATATCAATTGCTTCAGAATTTTTGATAGGAAACTTTGAAATTATTGCAACACCATTATAAGACTTTTCGCCACTAAAAGACAAAAAATCATAGCCCATTGATTTTATTTCTAGAACTGGAAAATCAGAATCTTGTACTTTTGTTTCTTGCAGGCAAATAACGTCAGCGTTACTTTGTTTTATTAATTCTTTTAACAAAGGAAGGCGTAGCCGTAAAGAGTTAATATTCCAAGAAATTAGTTTCATGTTTTTAATTTTTATCTTTGATTTCTAGTCTTGGAAATAAAGCTTTTGGTTCATTGATTAAATGGCTAGATTTTAAAGAAAAATCATCAGTCAAATATTTTAATTTACGGTGTTTTTTATCAATATTTAAAGTGTTTAACATTTGTTCTGAAATGCTTGGGATAAATGCTTGCAAAGTTATTGCAATTACTCTTAAGCACTCAGCAATTGTAGATAAAACCAAATTCATTTCTTCAATTTTATGATCTTTTTTCAAGGTCCAAGGTGCTTTTTGATCAACAAATAAATTGCACGCTTTACCAAAATTAACTATTTTCTCAATTGCTTTATCAAAAGCAAATTGATCCATTTGATAAGTTACTTCATCATTCAATTTGTAGGCTTTCGATAGTAGTTCTTTTGATTCATCATAAAAACGAAAATCAACAATTTTTCCGCCATTATTTTTGTAAATCATAGACAAAATTCTTTGTGATAAATTGCCAATATTATTAGCAAGTTCGGCATTAATTCTTGTAATTAAGTGCGATCTGTCATAATCACCATCACTTCCAAAAGAAACTTCTCGCATTAAGAAATATCTGAAATAATCAACAGCTGCGTCTTCTGTGCAACCAAGTGATTGTAACCAAGAAAGTTCTTGATTTGGGTCAATTACATTACCAACTGATTTGGAAATTTTTTGACCTTTATTTGTCCACCAGCCATGAGCAAAAACTTTGTTGGGAAGTGGAATATGGGCGGCCATTAAGAAAGCTGGCCAATAAACTGCATGGAAACGCAAAATATCTTTTCCAACAACATGAACTGGCGAGTCGGTTGTGTCGCACCAAAATCTTTGAATGATATCAGATGTTTCATTTGGAAAGCCAAGAGCTGCTAAGTAATTTGTAAGTGCGTCAAGCCAAACATAAATTACGTGTTTTTCGTCACTTGGAACTTTAATTCCCCAAGAAAAAGAAGTGCGAGAAATTGATAAGTCACGCAAAGATCCTTTAACATAATCTTTTCCACCGCGCACAAAAGATACAACTTCATTTCTTTTTGATTCTGGTTGGATGAAGTCAGGAACAGCTTCGTAAAGTGCTAATAATTTATCTTGGAAAGCTGATAATTTGAAAAAGTAACTTTCTTCCTTATGCCATGTAACTTCAGCGCCAGTTGGAGCTTTTCCATTAACTAATTCATCTTCGCCATAAAAAGCTTCATCACGCAAAGCATACCAACCTTCATAAGTACTTTTGTAAATCCAGCCATTCTTTTCTAAAATATTCCAAAAAGCTTGAGCACAAAGTTTATGACGCTCTTCTGTTGTTCTTATAAAATCGTTATTTGAAAGATTTAAAGTTTTAGTAAGATCTTGAAATTTTTGTGATACTTGATCACAAAACTTTTGTGGAGCAATATTTTTAGCAATTGCCGATTTCTCAACTTTCTGACCATGTTCGTCAGTTCCTGTCAGAAAATGAACATTAAAATCTTGTGATTTTTTAAAACGTGCAGCAACGTCACATGCAATTGAAGTGTAGGCGTGCCCAATATGTGGCGCATCATTTACGTAATAAATTGGCGAAGTAATGTAGAAATTTTTATTCGTCATAATTGATTTTTAATTTAAGAGAGTGAGTATAACTTCTTATATTCCTTAGTTTGCTGAAAACAATCAACAAATAATTCCATAAAATGTCATTTACACAAAAGCTTGACGGTATTGTTACCAAATTTGCTGAGCTTGAAAAAAAATTATTAGATCCTTCTGCTTTAGGACAAAATTTTGCCAAAGTTTCTAAAGAACATTCCGATATGGCAGAAGTTGTTGCTTTGATTAACGAATATAAAAAAGCACAAAAAGAAATCATTGAAATTGACGAGATGTTGTCAATTACAACAGATAAAGAAATGAAAGAAATGATGGAATCAGAACGTTTTGAGCTTTCAAAAAAAATTCCTGAACTTGAACAACAAATTAAAATTGCTCTTTTGCCAAGAGATTCCGCTGATGAAAAAAGTGCAATTCTGGAAGTGCGCGCTGGAACTGGTGGCGAAGAAGCTGCTTTGTTTGCTCAAAGACTTTTCGCAATGTATCAAAGATATTCTGAAAAAAGACGCTGGAAATTTGAAATTTTGTCAATATCAGATACCGGTCTTGGAGGCTATAAAGAAGCTTCAGCTTCAATTAATGGCAAAGGAGTGTTTGCGAGATTGAAATTTGAATCTGGAACTCATCGTGTTCAACGTGTTCCTGAAACTGAAAATCAAGGACGAGTTCACACTTCAGCGGCAACTGTTGCAGTTCTTCCTGAAGCAGAAGAAGTTGATATTAAAATTGAAGAAAAAGATTTAAGAATTGATGTTTTTCGTTCATCTGGTCCTGGTGGACAATCAGTTAACACAACTGATTCTGCGGTTAGAATTACCCACGTTCCAACTGGCGTTGTAGTTTCAATGCAAGATGAAAAATCTCAAATTAAAAATAGAGAGAAAGCAATGAAAGTTTTGCGTTCTCGTCTTTATGAAGCTGAACGTGAAAGAATTGATAAAGAAAGATCGGCAAGCAGAAAAGAGCAAGTTGGATCTGGTGACAGAAGTGAAAGAATTAGAACATATAATTTTCCACAAAGTCGTGTTACTGATCATAGAATTAACCTAACAAGCTACAGAATTGACGACATTATGATTGGTGAACTAGATGAATTTATTGATGCTTTGATTGCTGACGATCAAGCAAAAAAATTGTCAAGTAATGAAGAATAGGTTTTTTGTTTTGTTATATTTTTGTAACGCACTGATTAATTAGTCCTTACGATTAGGAGAGTTAAAATTTATTTTTTGGTATATTCAAAAAATGTCTGCTGCCAAAATTTTTTTAACCACTCCGCTAATTTCAATTAGCAAATTTCCTTGCTCATCTAAATCTTTAAAAATTCCAGTTAACTCCTCTTCTCCATCCTTAACTTTGATCTCTTTACCTAAAAGATAAGCTTCTTTTAGCCATAAGTTTCTAATTCCTTTAAAGCCGTAATTTAAGTAATTATTATAAATTTCGATGAAATGATCTAAAAAAAGTTCCAGTATTTTTTGTTTTGTTGTAGCAATTCCGCAGTCTTTTAAATTTGAAGATGCAAAAATAGTATTATCAGGATTTGAAACTAAATTTAGTCCAATTCCAATAATTACAAAATCGCAATTATTTTGTAAAAATTTGCTTTCAAGCAGAAGTCCAGCAACTTTCTTTTGGTTAATTAACAAATCATTAGGCCATTTATTTTTGATTTCTAAATTTTGATTATTAATTTTTTCAATTGCTATTCTTAAAGCAGTTATAGCAACAAAAGAAATTTGAGGAATTTTAGTAATTTCCAAATTTGGTTTCAAAACCAAGGAAAAATAAAGATTACCACTTGGTGAATTCCATTTTCTTGTATTCCTTCCTTTTCCGCCACTTTGAGAGTTTGCCAATATTATTTCAGAGTCAAAGATTTCTTTATTTTGTGCCATTAAAAATGCTGTATCATTTGTACTTTTTAACTCTTCAAAATGATGAATTGTGAATTGTTTATAATTTGAAGTTTTCATTAATTTATTTCCATTTAGTAATTAATTGACAGCTTTTAATAGCAGTTATATTTTGATCTATAAATTACACTAAATTAAAAATCTATTTGATCCTATCTTGGATGTTACAAGCTTTGTTATTTATACCTATAGGACAAAAGAAATTCTGTGTTTTTGATCTTTAAATTTAAATCAAAGATGTGCTTTGGTAGAATTTTAAATTAATTTCAAAACTTATTTTATGACTCAGTTAGAAGAAGTAATTAAATTATCTGAACAAATTACTAAAAACTCAGATCTTTTGGTAAGTAAAATTGCTGAAATACAAATTGCTGCAGGTGGTGGTGTTGATCCATTTATTTTTGGTTTTAGTATTTTTATTTTAGCTTGTTTTGTTGGTTATTTTGTTGTTTGGAAAGTTACTCCAGCACTTCATACTCCTCTGATGGCTGTTACAAATGCAATTTCTGGTGTTGTTGTGGTTGGCGCAATTATTGCTCTTGGATCAGCAAAAGCTTTTTCACTAATTTCAGTTTTAAGTTTTATTTCTATAATTATTGCTTCAATTAATATTTTTGGTGGATTTTTGGTTACTTATCGCATGCTTGAAATGTTTAAAAATAGGTAGTTATACTATCCTAAAAAGCACTGAGATCTTTCTCTTCGTTTGGGATAACACTTGTTGTTATGGTATAATTGCCAAAAAACAACTATTAAAATAACTATTAAAATGCAAAGAATCTTTAATTTCGCTTTAATCAGAATATTTTTTATTTTTGCTGCCTTATCAGCTTTTCTTAGAACAGTCTTTTTTATTTGGGAACAAAAAGCGATTGAATTTTCAATTACTAAAATTACCGAATCTTATTTTCTTGGACTGTTTTTTGATGCGCTAACTTTTGGCTATATTTTCTTTATTCCTCTTCTTTATTACTGTTTAGTTCCAAAGAAAGTTTTCAACAGCAAAAAACATCAAATTGCTAACAAAATTTTTTATTTCTTGTTTCTTTTTATAATAATTTTTTCGGCATTTTCTGAAATTACTTTTTGGGAAGAATTTCAAACTAGATTTAACTTTATTGCAGTTGATTACTTGATTTATACAACTGAAGTTATCGGCAATATTATGGAATCTTATCCAATACCTCTTCTAATCTCAGTTATTTTTGCGCTTTCAGTTACAATATTTCTTCTTACTTACAAAAAAGTTACCATAACAAAATCTGATTGTTTTTTTGTTTCTCTCAAAAAATCAACTCCTCTTTTTGCAATTGTAGTTGCTGCTTTTTTTACTGTTAACAACGCACAACTATCAGATATTTCTGAAAATAAATATGTGAATGAAATTACGAAAAACGGTATTTATGAGTTATTCTCGGCATATCGAAATAACGAAATTGATTATGACACTTTCTATGCCACTTTGGAGAAAGACAAGCTTATTAAAATTTTAAGAAAGAATGTTGCAAAACAAGAACCAAACTCAAAATTCTTAAACGATGAAGATATTTCTCGTTTTGTTCCTCAGCCAGTTATGGGTTCTGAAAAAAGATATAACATAATGTTTGTGACTATGGAAAGTTTTAGTGCAGAATTTATGACAGCTTTTGGTAGTAAAGATAATATTACTCCTAACTTGGATTATTTTGCACAAAATGGATTATTTTTTACAAATTTGAAAGCAACTGGTACAAGAACCGTTCGTGGACTCGAGGCTTTATCTTTATCGGTTCCACCAACACCCGGTAATTCAATTGTTAGAAGACCAAATAATGAAAATCTATTCAACATTTCTAGTCCTTTAAGAATTAGAGGTTATGAAGCAAAATTCCTTTATGGAGGTGATGGGTATTTTGACAATATGAATTATTTCTTTGGAAATAATGGTTTTAAAATTGTAGATCGCCCATCTTTCAATAAAGAAGAAATTACTTTTAGCAATGCTTGGGGAGTTGCTGATGAAGATTTATTTGATAAGGCAATAAAAGAAGCTGATGAATCTTATTCAAAAGGTAAGCCATTCTTGAATTTTATTATGACAACTTCAAATCATAGACCATTTACTTATCCGAGTGGAAAAATTGATATTGATCCAAAAACAGGAAGAAATGGTGCTGTAAAATATGCTGATTATGCCGTTGGAAAATTGATTGAAAAAGCAAAAAATAAAGAATGGTTTGATAATACAATTTTTGTATTTGTTGCTGATCATTGTGCTGGTTCTGCTGGAAACACTGATGTTCCAATGTGGCGTTATCAAATTCCTGCAATTTTTTACGCGCCAAAAATTATAAAACCACAAGTTTTCAATAAAAATATCAGCCAAGTTGATATTGCTCCAACTTTAATGGGAATTCTAAATTTGTCTTATAAGTCTAAGTTCTTTGGAACTGACGTTTTGCGCAATAAAGACAAATTTGACCGCCATGCTTTTGTAAGCACCTACTCAGACATTGGTTATTATGAAGATAGTCAACTATATCTTTTAAAACCAAAAAAACAAAAAAAATTCTTTCATGTAATTATGAAAAAATATGGCTGGCAAGGTTCAAAAGAAGAAGTCGTTAATGAATATGAAGAAGAAGAATTAGAAGAAGTTATAAGTTATTATCAAGGCGCAAGTTATTTATTTAAGCATGGCAAATTCAAAGACTTTGACGCAGAATAATAAATTTTGTCTGTTATTATTGGTAAATATTCTTATTTTGATTTCTTCTTTGTTGTGGGTCAACTTTACTGATATTGACATTAAAATTCAGAACTATTTTTTTGATTTTCAAACAAATTCATGGATTGTTGACAGAGACGAACCTTTCGGAAAGTTAATTTTTTATAAATTGCCTAAAGTTTTATTTGGATTGACAATTTTGGGATCTTTAATTTTTGCTATTCTTGGTTTTAAAAAGAAAAATGCTTTTTTATTTTTAAATCGTCATATTCTTTTTCTAAGTTTTCTTGGATTTTGTTTAATTCCTCTAATTGCAGGTAATATTAAAAAATTTACCAACATTTATTGTCCTTGCCAGACCACTGTTTATGACGGTGATAAACCATATGTAAAAATTTTCGATCATTATCCAGCAGAATTTCAGCAAAATAAAGTTGGACAGTGTTTTCCTGCGGGTCATGCGATTACAGGATTTGCCTTATTTATACTATTTTTTGCTTTTAAAAGCAGAAATCAAAAAATTATTGCTTTTTTTTCGGCTTTTTTCCTTGGTTGGATTTTAGGTTTATATCAAATGATGAAAGGAGCCCATTTTTTTGGTGACACTTTAGTTGCAATGTTGATATGCTTCTTACTTGCCGCAATTATTGCTAAAACTTACTCAAAATTTACAAGATATGACTCAGAAAATTACTAAAAAACTTACTTTAGGCGCGCTTCCAGCTTCCAAAAAAGTTTATGTTCAAAGCGAAAAATTCGCCGATGTTAAAGTTGCGATGCGCGAAATTGCTTTGTCAGAAAAATCAGAAACAAAAACTTTCACTGTTTACGACCCTTCAGGCGTTTACACTGATCAAAATTATTTAGACCAAATAGATCTAAATCGCGGATTACCAAAACTTCGTGAATCCTGGATTTTAGAGCGCGGCGATGTTGAAGCGGTTGAAGGCCGCAAAGTTAAACCTGAAGATAACGGTATTTTATTTGGCGACGCCAAACCAAGTGCGCCAGAATTTGATTTATCAAACTTCAAACCACTTCGTGCAAAAGCTGGCAAAAACCCAACGCAACTTGCTTATGCTCGCGCTGGAATTATCACCAAAGAAATGGAATATGTGGCAATTCGCGAAAATATGAAACGCGAAGAATTAATCAAAAATTCGAAATATTCTGGTGAAAAATTCGGCGCAATTTGCCCTGACATCATTACTGCAGAATTTGTACGCAGCGAAATTGCCGCTGGTCGCGCCATTATTCCAAACAACATTAATCACCCAGAATCTGAACCGATGATTATTGGCCGCAATTTCTTGGTCAAAATCAACGCCAACATCGGCAATTCGGCGATTTTTTCTGGCGTTGAAGAGGAAGTTGAGAAAATGATTTGGGCGACTCGTTTTGGTGCCGACACTTTGATGGATTTGTCAACCGGCAAAAACATCCACAATATTCGCGAATGGATAGTGCGCAACTGCCCAGTGCCAGTTGGCACGGTGCCAATTTACCAAGCCTTGGAAAAAGTTGGCGGCGTTGCCGAAGACTTAACTTGGGAAATTTTCCGCGACACGCTGATTGAGCAAGCGCAGCAAGGTGTTGATTATTTCACAATTCACGCCGGCGTTTTGTTGCGTTATGTTCCAATGACTGCCAATCGCGTAACTGGCATCGTTTCGCGCGGCGGTTCAATCATGGCCAAATGGTGTTTGTCGCATCACAAAGAAAATTTCCTCTACACTCATTTCGCTGAAATTTGCGAAATTTTAAAACAATATGATGTGGCGTTTTCTTTGGGCGACGGATTGCGCCCGGGTTCAATTGCCGACGCCAACGACGAAGCACAACTTGGCGAACTTAAAACTTTAGGCGAACTGACAAAAATCGCTTGGGAGCATGATTGCCAAGTGATGATCGAAGGCCCTGGTCACGTGCCAATGCACCTCATCAAAGAGAACATGGACAAGCAGTTGGACTGGTGCCATGAAGCGCCGTTTTACACTTTGGGGCCCTTAACAACCGACATCGCTCCGGGTTACGACCACATCACATCCGCAATTGGTGCTGCCATGATTGGCTGGTTTGGAACTGCAATGCTTTGTTATGTTACGCCAAAAGAACATTTGGGTTTGCCGAATAAAGAAGACGTTCGCGAAGGTGTAATCACTTACAAACTCGCTGCTCACGCCGCAGATTTGGCCAAAGGTAAAAAAATTGCTCGCTTGCATGACGACGAACTTTCGAAAGCCAGATTTGAATTTAGATGGGAAGACCAATTTAACCTTTCCCTCGACCCTGAAAAAGCCAAAAGTTTCCACGATGAAACCTTGCCGGCGCAAGGCGCAAAGCTGGCTCACTTCTGCTCAATGTGCGGCCCCAAATTCTGCTCGATGAAAATCACGCAAGATGTTAGGGATTACGCTGCCAAACAAAAAGAAGCTGAAAGCGGAATGGAGGAAATGAGTGAAAAATTTAAGGAAATGGGTGGGCAGGTTTATTTGAAGTCGGAGTAGAATGAAAAAATTTGTTTTACCGCTGATAGTTTTAGCGCCAGCAATAAGTGATTATCTTTTGATTGAAATTCTCGAATTAAGTGGTATTTGTAGATTAATCGTGAGTGCAATTATCGCTTTTATAATATACTTACTTCAAGAGTTAATAAATAAGCCCTATAAATTCTCTTTTAGAAATGAGGATTTTGTGGGATCTAACGATAATGGTTGGGCGATAAAAATTCCCTACAAAAAACACAGAAAGAAATCGCCATCAGTAACCGTTTACGAAAATAATCAAGAGGTGATTGTAGGTATTACAATTGATGAAACATCGAATATAGAAATTGGAGTGGGTAGTAAATTTGATGGCTACTGCATAATTAAATAACTCAATTTAGAGAAGGCGCAGAACGGCTTTTAACTCTTACAAAATCTTCAGCAATTTTGGCATAAGCATTCGGCGACCGCTCATTGGTTTTATTATTTCGTACCTAATATTCTTTTCCATCTTCGCTTGCCCCAAAGGCCTCCGACAAGAATTCGCACAAAAACCACAAACTGCTTCAACTCAAATAATCAATAAAACAGAAGTTGTATGCTCCGGCGAAGCGAAACATCTTGTGAGTTTGGCTTCAAAGCAACTAGCAAGAGATCCTTCGGCTGCGCCTCAGGATGACAGAAATCAAAACACAGAAACTGACGAAAACTCGACTAACGAAAAAGAAATCGCCGCCCTTAATTGGAGCATCGCCGCCAAAACGCTGCTTCTAACCTTCAATCCATTCACCAGCTTTAAAATTTTAGAAAATGGCGGCTTTTGGTTTGTTGCGGTTGGCTTGCTTCAAGCTTTCATCAACACCGCGCTTTTATTTTTGCTGGCTCTCGGCCTTCGCAATCGATTTAAGCTGAAATAAAGCCTGCGTAAAACGTTTTGGTTTGTCTGTTTTGGTTGGGTTCGTAAGCCTTACTCACGAGATGTTTCGCCAAGAATTTGTAAAACAAATTCTAAGCTCAACATGACAGTTCTGGGGAATATTTTTCGCTGCGCTCAGCATGAAAGTAATATTAGAATAAAGTAGCTATGGCAAGTTGGTTAGTGCATCTTTAAAGTGGAATAAAATTAAATTTTGTTTCATGCTTAATTGGAGTGCCACGAAATTAGCCCTCTTTGCAAAAGAGGGTGGATCAAATTGCGAATAGTAATTTGAGACGGGTGATTTTTTGCCTTTCGCAAGACTGAGTCTCATGATATCCGTCTTCATATTCATGCCAAGTTGCGGCCAAGAAAATAAAGATGTGGACGTGATTATAAAACCACGTCCAGCAAAATATTGTTTTTATTAACTCTATTTTCCCTCGTCATTGCGAGTGAGCCATCAGGCGAAACGTGGCAATCCACCTTGTCAAGGGCTTAGGAATTTGTGGCAAAGTGGATTGCCACGCCAAGCTTTGCTTGGCTCGCAATGACGGAGGAGAGAAAATTTTCACTCATTATTGTCAGAAAAGTCTTTATTATTGGATTGCAATTAATCTTCTAAAAACCCAAAAAGACTCAAAAATTCAATTATAAGTTGTAAAGTGTAGGTCATGCTTGATTTATAAGCTTAATTCGTAGAAAAATACTCAAACTCTTACTGATTAAAATTGTTAAAATATGAACATAATTGAACAAAAGCTTGAAGAACTTTCAAGAGAAGAAGAAATAGCTCAAATACTTGAAGAACGAAGAATTAATGAGCTAAATGATATGATTTTGGATAAGTTTATTGAAATCCAAAAAAGTCAGGCAACCAATAAAAACAAGGCAAGAGAATGGGGCAAATTTGTTAAAGATTTTTGCCAGCAAAATGAAAAAGATTTGCATGCTATTAACCTTAAAATTGATGCTGATTTTCTTCGTAGTCAAATGGGTCACGCCTCAATTATTTGCCAAGATGGCTGGAATTTTTATTTCAAAGTTTCGCTTTTTGGTCAGTTTGATAAAGTTTTCTTTTCCGAGGCACAGTTTTTTGATCATTTTTGGGCTGGTGCTGTTTTTAAAGAAGTAGTAAAGTTTCATAATGTATTTTTTAATGAATGTGCAACATTTTATGAATCTTTGTTCGAAGATTTGGTAAGCTTTCGTAAAGTTATATTCGAAAATGGTGCTAATTTTACTAGAAATGAGTTTGACGGCGAAGCGCATTTTGAAATAGAATCAAAAATTGAATATTTAGAATTAAAACATGAATTAAAAAGAAAAGAGATCAATTTTGAAGGATCAGAGTTTACTAAGAAATCTGATTTTGAATTAAGAAATCTTGAGGTTTTTCAACTTTCTTTTGAGGGTTGTAAATTTTGTGGAGAGTTTTTACTGCAATCTGAAAATTCAGCAATTCGTTTCTTAAATCTACAATCAACAGTATTCAGTGAAATTGCAAGATTTGTACCTTATTCATATCGCAATCGTAAAAAGCTGATTGGAGACATTAAAGTTGAATATACTGCTTTTATGAAATCAGCTATATTTGAAATTGAGTTTGAAAAATGCCCAGATTTTTCAAAATGTTATTTTTTAGAAAAAGTTTTTATTAAAGAGACTTGGCCAGAAATTGTTGAAAAGAAAGTAAAAGCTTATGAAAAAGAGAAGTTTTTGTTTCTAAAAAGTTATTATGCTTCAATCAAAAATCATCTAAAAGAGAACCAATATTTTGGTTATGAAATGCGTGCCAGAGAAATTGGATTAGAAACTGAATTATACTCTAAATTTAAAGGAAGAAGATTTCGTCATTTTGTATTTTTAATTTGCAAAATGGCAAGCAAGAAAGTACGCAAAATTTTAGTTGCTAGATGCAAAATTGTTAGTGTCAAATATTGTGAGTTATTTTTATTTAAATGCTATAAGTGGTTTAGTGGTTATGGCGCAAGTGTAGAAAAACCTCTTATGGTTTTGATTTTCTCTTTCTTATATTTTGGATATTATTTTGAGAGGCATAATGTGCCAAAACCTTATGAAAGCTCTTTTGTTAGAACCTTAAACCCTTTATATGATTCTGGAAAAGGCTATTCAACCCTACTTGATATGCAGATTGAGGTTGCTTTTCAGTCTTTGATTAATGGTATATTGTTGTTTTTAATTTTCCTTGGAATTAGAAATCGTTTCAGAATTAAAAGCTAAAAGCAAAAGATCAATTTATCTAATCTATATTCTATAATAACTAATAAAAAGTTAATTATTCTTTCCAATAAAAAAGGGGCGAAAGACGCCCCTTTTTGTTTTCTTTTGCTCTTAGAAGAAATTATTTTTTTTCTGCAGCAGCTTTTGTATCAGCAGCAGGAGCAGCTCCGCCAGCAACTTTCTCATCTTCAGCTTTAGAAGCACGACCAATTATACTTGCAACTAAGAAAGAAGGTTTTTTTGCTAATTTAACGCCAGCAGGAAGATTTAAATCAGATCCTCTAACTTTTTGTCCAACATGAAGAGAAGTAACATCAACATCAATTTTTGTTGGCACAGATGCTTCTGATTCGCAAAGAACAGCAACTTTCCTCAAAACTATATGTAAAACACCACCTCTTTTCAAACCAACTGATTTATCTTGGTTGATGAAGTTTATTTTTGGTTGAGCTTTAATAGTTTTTGAGTCAGCGCAGTTGAAGAAGTCAACGTGAATAGGGCGATCAGAAACTGGATCTAGGTCAATGCTATGAGCGATAACTTTTGTTTTTTTACCAGAAATTTCAAGTTCAAGAACTGAAGACTTTGCATTTCCTTTGAAGTATTCATGTTCGAATTCTTTAGCATCAATAGAGATGTTAATGTTTCCATCTTTTGAGTAAATGATGGCAGGTATTTTGCCTTCTTTTTTAATTTTTTTAGTTTGCAGAGAACCAAGTTTTTCTCTTTTTTCTGCTTTTAATACAACAGCTGTCATGTGACTCCTAATTAAGGATTTTGTTAAGTAAGGAAAGTTTTCTAAAAGAAAAATCATCCAAAAAAGTGTGACCAAACAAGGTCAAATTTGTCAAAGAGCGCAGCAAAATAAGATCTAAAACCAAAAAATCAAGATTATTTTTCTAGTTTTGATAATGTTTTTAGAACTTCTTCTACGTGACCGTTGACTTTCACTGAACGCCAAATATGTGCAATATTACCATATTTGTCGATTAAAAAAGTGCTTCTTTCAATGCCAAAGTATTTTTTCCCAAACATTGATTTTTCTTTGAAAACACCGTATTTTTCACAAACTTGACCTTCAACATCAGAAAGCAAATTGAAAGCTAAGCTGTATTTTTCAACAAACTTACAATGGCTTTTTATGCTATCCTTTGAAATACCCAAAATAACACAATTATGTTTTTCAAAATCTTTTATTCTTTTAGTAAAGTCTTGAGCTTCAATTGTACAACCCGGAGTGTCATCTTTTGGGTAAAAATATAAAACTACATTTTGACCAGTAAGATCTGATAAAGAAATTTTACCTTCATCGCTTTCTAAAACAAAAGTTGGCGCTGGTTTTGAGACTTCTAATTTCATTTATAAACTACTTTTTTGTTACTTTTTTCTTCTTTCTTTTAGGTTTTTCAACTTCTTTTTCTGTATTTTCATTATGCAAAATATCGTTGAATTGAGATTGACTGCAAAGACCTAATAAAACTACATCACGAGGTTTGATGTTTTTCATATTCCAGTGACTTCTATCTCTAATTGAGTCAATCATTTTATCAGTTGTTCCAACTAGTTTCTTGATTTGCGAGTTAGTAATTTCTGGGTAATATTTTAGTAAGTAAGCGATGCCGTCGGGTTTATCCTGCCTTCTAGCAATTGGAGTGTATCTTCCTGTTTTTTTATCAGAAGATTTTACAGTAGATGCTACAGATCTGTTCAGATGCATTTGTGAATTTTTGTCCTTTTCACATCTTTCAATTTCTTCACGAGTAAGTTGACCAGATAAAATTGGGTTTTGACCAATAATTCCTGAAGCAACGTCGCCATCAGCAATTCCTTGAACTTCTAGTTCGTGCAATCCACAAAATGAAGCAATTTGAGCGAATGTAAGAGATGTATTCTCAACTAACCATACGGCAGTTGCTTTACGCATTAATGGTAATTCTTGAGCCATAAAATATTGAAACTTTGGGAAATAATATGAAAATATGATTTATATTTAACTTGTCATTAATTTTAAAAGCAAGGAATTATCAATGCTTATACTGATTTCACCTGCCAAATCACTTAATTATGAATCACTTTTGAGTGATAAAAATTTTAGTTTGCCTTATTTTGAAAAAGAAACTCAAGAATTAGCGAAGGAATTAAAGCAATTTCAATCATCTGATTTAGAGAAAATTATGAAAATCAGTAAAAAATTGGCAGAGCTAAATTATGAAAGATTTAAAAACTTTTCTTCTAAGTTTGATTTTAAAAACTCGAAGCAGGCAATTTTAGTTTTTGATGGTGATGTTTATAAACCAATTGAGTTAGAAAAATTTACAAAAAATGATTTTGAGTTTTTGCAAAAAAACCTACGAATTTTATCGGGTTTTTATGGTATTTTAAAGCCTTTTGACTTGATTCAGCCCTATAGATTAGAAATGGGCACTGACTTCAAGAACACGTCTTTAGAAAAAAGTTTGAAAATAAAAAACCTCTATCAATTTTGGGGAGATAAAATTTCTAATTATTTAAACAAAGAAACTAAAGAAAATGGTGATGAATATATTATTAACTTGGCTTCAGAAGAATATTTTTTAGCAGTGAATAAAAAGAAAATTAAAGCTAAAATTATTAATGTAGTTTTCAAAGAAAATAAAAATGGATCTTATAAGATTATAGGAATTAATGCTAAAAAAGCTCGCGGTTTAATGGTTAATTTTATTGTTAAAAATCATGTAAAATCAATTAATAAATTGAAAGAATTTGATTGTGATGGTTATTCTTTTGTGAAAGAAATGTCAGATGAGAAAAATTTTGTTTTTATTCGTTAATAAAACAAACTTGACTTAACCAAAAAACTTCTCTAAAAACTCCCCTTCTTTTTGCTTTATATTCATTTTAAAACATTGGGACGTAGCCAAGTGGTAAGGCAACGGGTTTTGATCCCGTCATGCGTAGGTTCGAATCCTTCCGTCCCAGCCACTGTTATTTTTCTTTTATAAGAACATCATAAATTTTTTGTTTAACAATTAACAATCTAATAAAAGCTAGCTGAACTATAGTTGGTGAGGTTGAGAGCTTCTTCTTATAATTCTTCCATAACCTTCTGAATTTTTTTAACCAAGCGAAGGA
>JACCEB010766403.1_pt1 | contig 46466 bp, 43 predicted proteins | sample 7454761 | NCBI WGS metagenome assembly JACCEB01 (sample SAMN15323454, study PRJNA562643) | freshwater metagenome | isolation source: river surface water | place: USA:Blue River Watershed | collected 2017-08-18
TCTTCGCTTTAACTGGTGGAGGTAAGCGGGATCGAACCGCTGACCTCTTGCATGCCATGCAAGCGCTCTCCCAGCTGAGCTATACCCCCAAAAATTTCAGCACAGACCACTAAAGAACCGAACTGATAGCGCTTTGGAGGAACTGACTTCGATTTTGGCACTCGGCATACAGCCCGCAGTGTGTCGTTAGCGAAGAAACGGGATTATGCACAAATTTTGGCCCTAGCGCAAGTCGCAACTCGCTCGTAAAGCCTTGATCAGTCGCCGATTTCAGGCCTAAAAGGCGATTTTAGGGTGCCCATGTACTGGCTGACGCCCGCCCGCTCTTGCTCTAGAAACTTTTCGACCGCATCGGCGAATCCTGGGTGGGCAAGCCAGTGGGCCGATAAGGTCTGCACCGGCTCGAACCCGCGAGCGAGTTTGTGCGCGCCTTGGGCACCGCCTTCGATGACCGCAATGTCATGCGAGATCGCCCATTCCAGAGGGGTGTAGTAGGCAAGCTCAAAGTGCAAGCAGTCAACGTGTTCGAGTGCGCCCCAATAGCGTCCGTACAGTTTGCGTTGTCCGCCGACGGTATCTAACCAAAGTAATGACGCGGCAATGGGCTGGCTGCCACGGTAGGCAAAGGCCAGCACGCAATGGTCAGAGAGTGTTTGCCCGATGTGTGTAAAAAAGGCGGGCTTGAGGTACGGCGGGTTACCTCGGAGTGCATACGTATTTGCGTAGCAGCGGTAAAAGAATTCCCAATCGGAGGGTTGGATCTCTGCACCCGTCAACACGCGTGTCGTGATCCCTGCTTCTTTCACCTTACGACGCTCAGCACGAATCTTTTTACGCTTGCTCTGCGTCAGGCTTGTGAGGAAGTCGTCAAAGCTGTTCCAGCCTTTATTTGACCAGTGAAACTGGGTATGGGCCCTGGGCATGCACCCCGCTGCACAAAGCGCCTCTTGATCCTCTGGTGAGGTGTAGAGCACATGCAATGAAGACAGTTTGCTTTCTAGCGCCCATTGCACCAGGGCACGGGCAGCGAGTGTGCGGTGTGTTGGCGCGCAGAGTAACCGGGCACCTGGGACTGGTGTGAACGGAATCGCGCAGAGCCATTTGGGGTAGTACTGCAGACCGTTACGTTCGTAGGCATCTGCCCACGCCCAGTCAAAAACGAACTCGCCGTACGAATGACTTTTGGCATAGAGCGGCATGGCGGCGATCAGTTTGCCGGCATCATCGCGCAAGATGAGGTGCTTCGGTTGCCAGCCCGTTTTCATCGACACGCTAGCTGATTCTTCGAAAGCTCTTAAAAATGCGTGGCTGCTTAAAACAGAGCCGCCAGTTTCTTGAACTAATGTATCCCAAATGCTGGCGCTGATATCGCTGATCTGGTCCAGTATCTCGATGTGCACTGCATTCATGTGTTTCGACGGGCGTGATGGCGAGACTTCATGAATCCCGCAGCGATTAGTACGACGAGTGAGAGCAATAAAATCGCCCAGTCGCCAACTCGCGCGTAGAGTGTGGTCCCGTGCTGACCTTGGACGCTGACATCCAGGACGCCGGGGCGATGTGCGGGCAGCATCGCGATGACCTGGCCATGTTGATCTATCGCGCCGGTTACCCCCGTGTTGGTTGCACGCACCATTGGGCGAGAGGTTTCGATGGCTCGCATACGCGCCATTTGCCAATGTTGCCGCAGAGCCCACGACTCTCCAAACCAACCAAGGTTGCTGAAGTTAGCGAGAATGGTCGCACCGGATAAAGTTGGTGATGCATCGGTTGTGCGACCGAGGGCGCCGAGAAGTTCATCGCCAAAGATGTCTTCGTAGCAAATATTCGCAGCAATCCGTTGATCTTTAATGACGAAGGGGGCTTGCGGATTTGCACCGCGATAGAAGTCCCCCATCGGAATCGACATTAAGTCCACGAACCAGCGAAAGCCCCAAGGGATAAATTCACCGAAAGGTACAAGGTGGTGCTTGTCATAGCGCAACCCGGTCGTCGCGAGCTGAATTTGTTCAATCGTCGTGTCGGCGGTGATGCCAAGCACGCTATTGGTGTAGCTGCGATCGTTTGTGTTGAAGAGCGCACTTCCCATTAGCAACATCGCCGACTGTTTTTTTGCGACATCGATCCAAGCCTGCCAGACTGAGGGGGCGAGCTGATGTTGAAACACAGCCAATACTGTCTCGGGTAACAGAATGGCTGCGGGTATCGGGCTATTTGGAGGCGTTGGCGTCTGGGCTAGTTTTAGGTGTTGGGCGATCACCTCTTGCAGGTGAGCTGGTGTGAATTTTAGGCCTTGTTCGACATTGCCCTGTACTAATCGCAATGCAATTGGCGAGCCAGCAGGCTGCGTCCAGTTGATGTGTCCCAGTCCCCAGCCCAGTAGGCCGATTGTCAGTGCAATAACGCCAGCCACCGCGTGTGGCGTTTGAGATGAATCTCGATTTTGAGGGTCTTTCATGATCAGCCCTGCGATCACTGCAGCAACAAAGGCGGTGATAAAAGACACACCATAGGCGCCGAAGATACTTGCCCACGCAGCAAACCAGCTATCCACATGGGCGTAGCCGCTGCTCAACCAGGGAAAACCGGTAAATAGGTTCGCACGCAGCCACTCACCGACGGTCCATGCGGCAGCCCAAATAAGAGCAGCCCAAAGCGGTTTACCCAGTGTGTGGGGAGCGCGGGTAGGGTCTAGACCAAAACGATGTGTCAGCCATGCGGCGAAGGCAATAAACAATGCAAGGTAGGCACTCAGTGCAAGTAGCGCCGCAATGGCGATTGGCAAGGGCATCAGGCCGTAGACGTGCATGCTGATAGTCAGCCAATACAAACCGACTGCAAAATGCGAAAGACCAAACAGCCACGCACGACGCGCTGCGTATAACGCGTTTGAGGCGCGCCATACGCAGCCGACCAGCACTGCCATCGTCGCTAATTGAACGAGGCTCAAGGACCAGCTAGGAAGGGGCTCGGCAGCGTAAGTGAGAGCTTGCGTCGCGCCCGCAACCATTAGCCCAACGGCTAGGCGCCATTTGAGCCAGAACTGCGTCACGATGCTTGAGTGATCCGGTTGGGTTCAGCGCCAGTACGTTGTCTGACGCGAAGCCAGAGCGCACGTCGTGCATCGGCACGCATCACTTCAAACCGCAAGTCCCCGTGTTGTTGGATATCGCCTCGTTTGGGGATGCGTCCAAGCTCGTGTGCGAGCCAGCCACCAACGGTATCGTATTCACCTACCGGAAGATCTGTATCGAGCGCGGCGTTGACAGCGTCTATCTCGGTGGTAGCCAACATCCGCCAAGCTCGAACTCCATCCGAAAAAATAGTTTTCTCACCGTCAACGTCATACTCGTCTTCGATTGAGCCAACAATTTGCTCGAGTACATCTTCAAGCGTCACTAATCCGGTGATGCCACCGTGTTCGTCAATCACAATCGCCAAGTGGTTTCGGTTGCGTCTGAATTCTTGCAAGAGAACGTTTAAGCGCTTCGTCTCTGGGATGAAAATCGCTGGGCGTACGAAATCTTTTAACGATAGTTCGGGTGTCACCATCAGACGCAGTAAGTCTTTGGTCATCACAATGCCGATAATGTTGTCGCGACTGCCTTCAAACACTGGGAAGCGTGAGTGCGCCGCCTCAATGATTTCAGGCATGAGTGTGGTGACGGGCTCCGCGACATCGAGCATATCCATTCTGCCTCTCGGAACCATCACGTCCATCGCCGTTTGCTCGGCAACTGCCAGGGTGCCTTTCAGCATCGAGTAGGCATCAGCATCAATGAGATTGCGTTCGCGCGCTGCTTCAAGCACCGTCACGATACCTTCCCGATCTTCGGGCTCGCGGCGCATTAAGGAAAGCAGGCGATCTAGCAGGCGGGGTCTGTTTGACTTGGCCGAAGGACTGGTCACTTCAGCAGCAGGATAGGGATCTGACATTGTCCGGGGACAGAGTGGAGGAAGGTCTAGGATAACCTGAAAGTGCGGGTTAGGTTGTGCACCAAACTAAGGCGTGCGATACGGGTCACTAATACCCATTTCGGCGAGGATTTTAATTTCGAGCGATTCCATGGCTTTTGCGTCGCGTGCGCGCACGTGGTCGTAACCCAGCGCGTGCAGTGCGCCGTGAATCGTCAGGTGCGCGGCATGACAAAGAAACTCTTTGTGTTGCGCTCGGGCCTCTTGCTTCATGATCGGCAGGCACAGAACGATGTCGGCTGATGCAGTGCCGTCGGGAGCGACGCCATATTCAAACGTCAGAACGTTCGTCGCATAGTCCTTATTGCGATACTGCGCATTGAGCGTTCGCGCACCCGCAAGACCTTCAAGTCTCACCACAACCGCAAAAGTAGAGAGCTCTAAGGCTTGCTCTGCATGCGCGGCGAGTAGAGCGCGCTGTACCCAGCGGCGGATACGCCAGCGAGGCAGGAGCGGCGCCGATACGCCATATTGAACTGCTAGGGCGAGCTTAATTGTTGGATTGTTCGGCTTGCTCATACGCATCCACAATACGCGCAACAAGGGGGTGGCGCACAACATCTTTGCTCGTGAACTTTGTCATCGCGATACCCTTTACGTCTTGCAGGACTTGAACAGCATGAGCGAGACCGCTTTTATGACCCTTAGGAAGATCAACTTGCGAAGGATCCCCCGTGATGACCGCCTTGCTTCCAAAGCCGATCCGGGTCAAGAACATTTTCATCTGCTCTGGCGTAGTGTTTTGCGCTTCGTCCAGAATCACAAACGCGTGATTGAGCGTGCGCCCTCGCATATAAGCGAGCGGTGCAATCTCAATCGTTTGTTTTTCGAAAAGACGCTGTACCCGTTCAAACCCCATCAGGTCATACAGGGCATCGTAAAGTGGTCGCAGGTAGGGGTCGACCTTTTGCGCGAGATCTCCGGGTAAAAACCCCAGACGCTCGCCAGCCTCGACCGCAGGGCGCGTCAGAATGAGACGCTGTACCGTGTCACGCTCCATCGCATCAATCGCACAGGCAACTGCGAGCCAGGTTTTCCCTGTGCCGGCTGGCCCAATACCGAAGGTGATGTCGTGTTTCAGAATGTTATTGAGATAGTCGCGTTGACGTGGTGTGCGTGGGCGCAGATCGCTGCGGCGTGTGCGCAGAGCGATCGTGCCACTCTCGTCATCGAGCGGTGGAAAATCTTTTGGATCGAATTGTTGAGCGGCTGGATGCGCTAAGCGACCTACGCCAATCTCAACTAAGGCGAGTTGTATATCGTCAATGGACAGTGCGCGCTGTGCGGCGCGCTCATGTAATGCGAGCAACATCGTGCCCGCAGCCTCGGCGTACGGGCCGCGCAAAGAAATCGTATCCGCTTGTCGAGAAAGATCCAGGTCAAGACCATCCGCGACGCGTCGCAAATTCTCGTCGAGTGGGCCGCACAGGTTGGAGAGCTGCTGATTGCTGCCCTCCAGCTTTATTTTCACAGGGAGTACGCGTCCACGCGCTGAAGTTTTTGCGGGTGAGCGACTCATGTGTGTGCAACGCGTCCACGGAAGGTGTTGGTCATCGCGTCAGTGATGACCACGTCAATCATTTGGCCGATCAGGCGCGGGTGACCCGCAAAGTTCACAATGCGATTGTTTTCCGTCCGGCCACTCAATTCGGTGGCGTCGCGTGTGGAGGTACCTTCTACTAAGATCCGTTGCGTGGAACCCACCATGCTGCGCGCGATGGCGTGTGCTTGTTCGTTGATTCGCGCTTGCAGTTTTTGTAGACGTTGCAGTTTCACGGTTTGAGGCGTGTCGTCAGTCAGATCGGCAGCGGGCGTGCCGGGTCGGCGCGAGTAGACGAACGAAAACGATGTGTCAAAACCGATTTCATCGATAAGTTTCATTGTCTTTTCGAAGTCTTCTTCTGTTTCGCCCGGAAAGCCAACAATGAAGTCTGAAGACAGCGTCAAGCCGGGACGTGCAGCCCGCAACTTGCGTACGACCGATTTGAATTCAATCGCCGTGTAGCCACGCTTCATCGCGGCGAGTACGCGATCGCTACCCGCCTGCACTGGTAAGTGTAAAAAAGAGACAAGTTTTGGTAGACGCGCATAGACATCGATCATGCGTGCAGTCATTTCTTTTGGGTGAGACGTCGTGTAGCGAATACGTTCGATTCCTGGAATTTCGTGGACGTACTCCAATAGCGTGGCGAAGTCGGCAATCTCGGCCTTACCGTTTTCGTCTTCGGCCATCTTGCCACGATAGGCGTTCACGTTTTGACCTAGCAACGTCACTTCTTTAACGCCCTGATCGGCGAGGTCAGCGACTTCGATCAATACATCTTCGAAGGGGCGCGACATTTCCTCGCCACGGGTATAAGGCACGACACAAAAGCTGCAGTATTTGCTGCAACCTTCCATGATGGATACAAAAGCAGTTGCGCCTTGCACGCGTGCTGGCGGCATGGCGTCGAATTTCTCAATTTCAGGGAAACTGATGTCGACTTGCGAACGGCCCTCGGCTTTACGTCGTGCAATCAGATCAGGTAGGCGGTGCAGCGTTTGGGGACCAAACACGACATCGACATAGGGGGCGCGATCGACAATCGAGGCGCCTTCCTGGCTCGCGACGCAACCGCCCACTCCAATCACAAGATCGGGGTTTAAGGCCTTGAGATGTTTGACTCTGCCGAGATCAGAAAATACTTTTTCCTGCGCTTTTTCACGGACAGAACAGGTGTTGAAGAGGATGACGTCGGCATCTTCCGGGTTATTTGTCACGACGACTCCACGCTCTTGGCCCAGCACATCGAGCATTTTGTCGGAGTCGTATTCATTCATCTGGCACCCGAAGGTGCGAATGAATACTTTTTTTGGATTCACGGGCTTGTCGCCCGGTACAGCGGTGTCTTTGTTTTGCATGATGTTGCCGGAGCGGGTGTTGATCCCGTGGGCAGAAAAATTACTCTTGATAAACCTCTTCGACTTCGTCGGCTTTTTTGATCGGTTTGATCATGTCTTCGCGCTTGATGCCAAGCCACATCGCGATGGCGGCGGCCACAAACACAGAAGAATAGATACCAAACCAAATGCCGATAGTCAGCGCGAGGGCAAAGTAGTGCAGGGTAGGGCCACCAAAAATCAGCATGGCCAACACCATCATTTGTGTAGAGCCGTGCGTGATGATGGTGCGAGAAATTGTTTGAGTGATTGCACTGTCGATGACTTCCCGCACGGTCGCATCACGATCCCTACGAAAGTTTTCGCGAATTCGGTCCATGATCACAACCGATTCGTTGACCGAATAGCCCAAGACTGCCAGGATGCCAGCCAGAACAGAGAGAGAAAACTCCCACTGAAAGAATGCAAAGAAGCCGAGAATAATGACCACGTCATGCAGGTTAGCGAGTACGCCGGCGACAGCGAACTTCCATTCAAAACGAACCGCTAAGTAAATGACGATACCAATGACCACAAAGAGCAACGCCATCAGGCCGTTTTCGACGAGTTCTTTACCGACTTGTGGTCCAACGAACTCAACGCGACGCAGTTCAACTGTTGAGTCTGAGGCTTTAAGTGCCTTCATCACAGTATCGCTCTGCGTGGCCGAGCTCTGCCCTGGAGCAAGCGGCAGGCGAATCATGACATCGCGCGACGTGCCGAAGTTTTGTACTTGAAAGTCTGTGTAGCCAAGCCCAGTCACGGCAGTACGTACTTTGTCTAGAGGTGCTGACTGCGCGTAGTTCACTTCCATCACTGTTCCACCCGTGAACTCAATCGACAGATGAAAACCTTTGGTTGCAATGAAAAATACTGCTGCAACAAAGGTTAAGAAGCTAATGGCGTTAAGCACCAGCGCATTGCGCATGAACGGGATGGTGCGTCCGATTCGGAATAATTCCATGATGTCAGTCCTTTGGTTTCCAGACTGTTCCAATCGAAATCGATTGGAGCTTCTTTTTATGGCCGTACCAGAGATTGGCTAGTGCGCGCACACCGACAACCGCTGAGAACATCGAGGTCAGAATTCCCAGACAGTGCACAACCGCAAAACCTCGCACGGGACCTGTGCCAAAGACCAAGAGCGCAACGCCAACGATCAGCGTGGTCAGGTTTGAGTCCAGAATCGTGCCCCAGGCGCGTTCAAATCCTAGATGGATGGCGTTTTGTGGTGATTCGCCGTTACGCAACTCTTCACGTATCCGTTCATTAATCAGCACGTTCGCGTCAATCGCCATCCCTAAGGTCAGCGCGATCGCCGCGATGCCTGGCAAGGTAAGCGTTGCTTGTAGCATCGATAGGATAGCCAGCAAGAGCAGAATATTAAGAGCCAAGCCGGCAGTCGAGAACGCACCAAATAGGTGGTAGTAAATCAGCATGAAGATTGCAATGCCGATAAAACCGTAGAGTGTTGAGTTAAAGCCCTTGGCGATATTGTCTGCGCCCAGGCTCGGTCCGATTGTGCGCTCTTCAATGATCTCCATGGGCGCAGCCAGTGAGCCAGCGCGCAGCAGCAGCGCCGTATCTGCGGCTTCCTCTGCAGTCATGCTGCCTGAGATTTGGACTTGTCCACCAGGGATTTCACCGCGAATCACAGGTGCTGTGACGACTTCGCCGCGACCCTTTTCAAACAGCAAAATTGCCATGCGTTTGCCGACGTTGTCACGAGTGACATCGCGAAAAATACGCGCACCTTTTTGGTCGAGCGTGAGGTGCACTGCAGCCTGTTGTGATTGACTGTCACGACCTGCTTGCGCATCTTGCAGATTCTCGCCGGTCAAAACAACTTGGCGTCGAACGAGAATGGGGCGACCGTCGCGGTCTTGATAACGCTCAAGCCCGAAAGGCACCGTTCCAGCGGCCAGCGCACTTGCGGCGGCGGGGGTGTCATCGACCATACGGATTTCAAGCGTGGCAGTACGGCCCAGAATGTCCTTGGCTTTCGCCACATCTTGAACGCCAGGTAGCTGAACGACGATACGGTCTGATCCTTGCTGCTGAATAACAGGTTCAGCCACGCCGAGTTCGTTAATACGGTTGTGTAGGGTCGTGATGTTTTGCGTAAGCGCTTTGGCTTGGACAGCGGTGATTGCCGCCTGACTTAACACCCCAACAACTTGCAGGCGCGCGCCATCAGTGCGTTCAGTCATTTGCAGATCGGGGTGGCGAGTGCGCAACGCAGATACTGCACGGTCGCGCGCTGCGGTGCTGTTAAACGATAAAACAACCGACATCCCGCTGCGTTCGATGCCGCCGCTTTCAATCTTTTGTTCGCGCAGGATGGCACGTAAGTCTGTCACGAGCGAATCGTAGCGAGCAGTAAGTGCGCCCTGCATATCGACTTGGAGCAGGAAGTGAACACCGCCACGCAAATCAAGTCCCAAGTACATGGGGTTGGCGCCAATTGCGCTTAGCCAGCTAGGCGACGCGGGTAATAGGTTCAACGCTACCGTGTAACTCGGATCTGCTGGGTTCGGGTTAAGTGCTTTCTCAATCAGGTCACGCGCCTGAATTTGGGTATCCGTGCTGGCGAACCGGACCCGAACGGTTCCAACAGGACCGTTTTGATCAAAGGAGGAGCCCGCGCTGGTGATCTTTGCCTGCTGCAGAATGCCTTGCACCCGATCGAGCATACCTGCGTCGATTTTGAGTGTGGCCTTGGCGCTAGAGACTTGCACCGCTGGCGACTCGCCATACAGGTTAGGCAGGGTATAGAGCAGGCCGATCACAACCGCGATCAGCACCGTCAGGTATTTCCAAAGGGGATAGCGGTTCATTGCCGACGGGGATCAAAAGGGATTGCACCCCACCGCAACATGCGGCGGGGCGGTAAAACAAACAATTACAGTGCCTTGATCGTGCCTTTTGGCAAGACGGCTGACACAGATGCTTTTTGCATAACGACTTCTACCGCCTTGTCGCCGTGCTCGGCAATTTGAATCGTGACGTAGCTGTCGCTGACTTTTGTCACTGTACCCAGCAAGCCACCGGCGCTGATGACCTCATCACCTTTGGCTAACGCGCCAAGCAATGCTTTGTGCTCTTTTTGGCGCTTCATCTGTGGACGAATCATCAAAAAGTACAAAACGACAAACATCAAAATAATGGGGAGCATCCCCATTAGCGAACCAGCCGTATCGGTGGCTTGAGCCAGCACGAGGCTGGGAACTGTTTGAGCAGACATTAAGGTCTCCTTTGGATATATGCGAAACGCTGGCTATTGTAACGATTTGGTGGCGCGATCTCGAGCAAATTGCGTTCTCCAGGCTTGAAACCTTCCCGCGGCGATGGCTTCTCGCATTTCCTGCATGATTGTGAGGTAGAAGTGCAGGTTGTGAAGGGTGTTGAGCCGAGAGCCCGTTATTTCGTTTGATCGCTGTAAATGATGCAAATACGAAAGGGAAAAATTTGCGCAGGTGTGGCAGCTGCAACTGGGATCTAGAGGTTGAGTGTCGTCCCGGTACTTGGCGTTTCGGATTTTGACATCGCCAAAACGGGTAAATAGCCAGCCATTGCGGGCGTTTCGAGTTGGCATGACGCAGTCAAACATGTCGATTCCTTGAGCCACACCGTCGGCCAAGTCCTCTGGTGTGCCCACCCCCATAAGATAGCGGGGGGCATTGGCCGGCAATTTTGGGGCAACATGCTTCAAGATACGCAGCATGTCTTCTTTGGGTTCGCCGACGGACAGTCCGCCGATGGCATAGCCTTGGAAACCGATATCCTCTAGCCCTGCCAAGGACTCATCTCGCAGAGCCTCAAACATTCCGCCCTGAACAATTCCGAAGAGTGCGTTCGGGTTTTCTAGCGCGTCAAAAGCTTCCCGGGAGCGACGCGCCCAGCGCAGAGACATGCGCATTGACCGTGCCGCCTCGTCGGTGGTCGCTGGCTTGTCTTTGATCATGTAGGGCGTGCATTCGTCGAAAACCATCGCAATATCGGAGTTCAGCGCAGTTTGAATGCGCATGGACTCTTCCGGAGTCAGGAATAATCTGGCTCCGTCAATTGGCGAGGCGAATTTCACGCCTTCTTCAGAAATTTTGCGCATGCCCTGCAGGCTAAATACCTGAAAGCCGCCTGAGTCTGTGAGGATGGGAGCGAACCACTGCATGAAGCCGTGCAGTCCACCGTGCTTGGCGATCACCTCTGTACCCGGACGTAGCCATAAGTGAAAGGTGTTCCCTAAAACAATCTGGGCCCCAACCTCGGTGAGCTCATGCGGCATCATGGCTTTGACGCTGCCGTACGTGCCCACAGGCATAAAGATCGGGGTCTCGACTACGCCGTGGTTGAGCGTCATACGCCCGCGACGCGCCAGACCGTCAGTGGCCTGAAGCTCAAACGACAAGCCGTTTGTGGGCCCCACCTTAGCTGGAGTGGCTGTGTTGTCTGCGGTGTCGTTCATGGAGTTGTTTTCCGTTCGAGAAACATGGCATCGCCATAACTGAAAAAGCGATAGCGCTGGGCGATGGCATGCTGATAAGCAGCTTTCATTTCATTGAGCCCGACAAAAGCCGCAACGAGCATTAGAAGCGTAGATTGTGGCAAGTGAAAGTTGGTCACCATCGCATCCACGACTTGATAGCGGAACCCTGGGGTGATGAAAAGTCGAGTGTCACCGGACTGGGCAGCGGTCAACGCAGGCTGCAACTGCGCTGCCGATTCAAGTGCTCGGACACTAGTCGTGCCCACCGCAATGACCCGACCGCCGCGCGCGCGTGTCTCGGCGATTGCGTCCATCGTCGGTTGCGGAACCGTGTAGCGCTCGGCATGCATGATGTGTGTCTCGAGATTATTGTCTCGGACGGGTTGAAAGGTTCCTGCGCCGACGTGTAGTGTGACGAAGGCTCGTTTTACGCCGAGCACATCCAGCCGCTCAAACATCTCTTGATCAAAGTGTAGGCCCGCAGTCGGCGCAGCCACGGCTCCGGGCTCGCGTGCATAGACAGTCTGGTAGCGCTCGATGTCACGTGCGTCGGGTTGATGCGTGATGTAAGGGGGTAGAGGTACGGCTCCGTAGTGAGCGAGCGCTTCAAGCACGGGGCGATCAAACTTCAGCACAAACAAGTCGTCGCTTCTGCCCAATACCTCGACGGAGATCGCCTCTGCGAGTAGCAGTAAAGTGCCAGCACCCGGCGATTTGCTTGCACGAACATGAGCGAGTGCCAGGTTTTCTTCTGTAATGCGCTCCACCAAGACTTCGACCTTCCCTCCTGTGTCTTTCCTGCCTAGCAATCGGGCTTGAATGACTTGGGTGTCGTTTAGAACAAGCAAGTCGTTGGGGCGGAGTAATGAGGTGAGCGCACTAAAACGGAGGTCATCTATATGGCCCTGACTCCCCATATGCAGCAAACGACTGGTTGAGCGCACCGCCGCTGGCGCCTGAGCAATCAGCTCGGCGGGGAGATGGTAGTCAAAATCAGAAAGGGACAGAGAGGCGGACACGTGTATTGTTGGCTTTTCTACAAGAGGGCGCATTTTAAGCCGGGCAGAGACTTTTTTTGTATGCTGTCGGTTCAACTCGCTAAATAGGTGACGTAATGATCGTAGGCAAGGCGAAAGCCAGCAGGTGGCTAGGCAAGTGTGCAGTGTTTGCAGCGTTACTCGTGTCGGGAGCAGGGTTGCAGGTGCAGGCGCAAGGAGCGCTGCCCCCAGAGCTTGCGCAAGCCTGGGCCAAAACTAAGTTGCCCGAGTCATCGCTGTCGGTTTTGGTGCAGGAGGTCGGTGGGCCGAGATTATTCGCAATTTCTCCTGAGACCCCCCGTAACCCAGCCTCTGTGATGAAACTCGTCACGACCTACGCGGCGATCTCAAGACTAGGTCCCAACTATGTTTGGAACACCAGTTTTTTATTAAGTCCGGAATCCCAGATCAATGACCAAGGTGTGTTGAAAGGACCCTTGTATTTGCGCGCAGGGGGCGATCCAGTACTCATGCTGCAAGACGTTTGGCGCCTTTTGCGGGATCTGCGATTGCGCGGCATCCGGGAGATCTCCGACATCGTTGTGGATCGTTCGGTTTTTGGTGAAGTTACGATCGATCCGGGTGCGTTTGATGGCGCCTCAGACCGCCCTTACAACGCGAGCCCGGATGCTTTCATGGTTGGGTTTGGCGCCGTACGCTTAGTTTTTTCTCCAGATCCCGCAAGCAAAACCTGGAAGTCATTTATCGACCCCCCCATTCCTGGCATCGTGGTTGAGGGAAATGTGCAGTGGGCCGATGGACAATGTCCCGGCTCGCCAACGGTGGCAACAGACACAACATCGGATGGCTCGACTGTTCGCATCCGCGTAAGCGGAAAAGGTGCAGGCTCCTGTGGCGAATTTGACGTGTTTCGTTTGGCGTTTTCTCAGCAAGAATTTGGTGCCAAAGTCTTGCAAACACTTTGGAAGGAGCTAGGTGGAACCATGACGGGGCAGGTTCGAACGGGCACGATTCCGTCGAATGCCACGGCCGTTGCTTCGCACCAGTCTCCGCCTTTGTCTGAAGTTATTCGTTTGATTAACAAGCGCAGCAACAATGTGATGACGCGCGTGTTGCTTTTGACGCTCGGCGCTGAGGCAGGCAGACGTCCGGCGAATGTCTCTGGAAGTGTTCAGGTCGCTCAAGATGTGTTGGCCAAGCAGGGACTGCCGATGAAAGGGCTCGTGCTGGATAATGGCTCAGGTCTTTCAAGGAACGGTGTTGTCTCGGCCGACAGTCTGGCGCAAATGCTCCAAAAGGCATGGATGTCGCCTGTGATGCCAGAGTATGTATCTTCGCTGGCAATCCTTGGCACCGACGGTACAACACGTAACCGGCTGCGCGATCCCACCACAAAGTCTATGGCTCATCTTAAAACGGGCGCCTTGCGGGACGTGCGTTCCGTTGCGGGGTATGTGTGGTCGAGTAGCGGTAAACGCTATATAGTTGTCAGCATGGTCAATCACGAGCGTGCACACGATGCGCGCTCGTTTGAAAATACGTTAATCGCCTGGCTCACCGCAAAATAAATTTAATCGACATAACCCGGTAAGCACCCATGAACGTTCGTCATGCCCTATTGGGTGTATTGGTTTTAACGGCCTGTGCCTCAGCGCGAGCTGGTATTTGTGACGCCAAATTTTTTCATAATGGCGGATTGATTGAAATCACGGGCAAGGGCATTGTTCAGGTCAGTGCTCGCATGACTTTTAGTCAGGTTAAGAAAACAGGAAAGCAAAGTTGTCAGGCGCAGGTCAAAGGAAACGCGAACTACGCTCTGTTTGGTATGTTGACAGGCGCATCCGACCTGGACCATGTACTCACTGCGAATGATTTACAGGCAAAACTGATAAAAAGTGGGCCTGGTCAAACCGCTGAGTCCGAGGCCTTCGACATGCAGATGGTCAGTATCTTTGGTTACGGAACAGCAATCAAAGCGCCAGGTCAACGGTTACCACCGCAAAATTTTCGACTTGCCATTGGAGATCCGCGCAAAGGACCAACCACTGCTTTAACCGTTCGGGTCGGTGAGAAAATTGTCGGAACGCGGCAGTCTATTGATACGGCGCTTGGACCACAACTTTGCTGGCCGGTACGATACCCTCGTGGTACCGAGCAAACGATGGCCAACATACGTGGCGTGATGATTGCGATCCCGGCGGTGCAATCGTACGTGACGGACTGGTATTGCCCGGCAGTGAGTCTCGTGATGAAGCAGGAGATCGAGCAGGCAGGTCAACGCGCCGTGATTGAAGTCAAGACGGTCCGCTGATGGCAATGTCCCCCGTGTCTCGTCCCCATCGGCTCCTGCTCTGGGTTGGGGCGCCGCTTGTCTTGCTCATCATCATGCTTCTCGCTCTGAAGTCGGGGGCGGTACCCATGCGCTGGTCTGAGCTTTTTTCAGTCGTGGGGTTTGGCTCAGATCTAGACTCCTTCAAGCGTTCGGTATTTTTGGAGCTCAGGCTTCCGCGTGTGCTATTTGCCGCAGTTGCCGGGGGGGCGCTCGCCTTGAGTGGTGCGGTGATGCAGGCGCTGTTCCGTAACCCCCTGGCAGAGCCGGGTCTCGTGGGAATTTCTGCAGGTGCCTCACTCGGTGTGGTGTTGAGTCTGCTATTGGGTTTTAGTAGCACGTTGTTTACAGGATTGGCAGGCTTTGCAGGAGCAATGCTCGCCACCTTATCTGCCTATGGTTTGGGGCGACGGTACCCGGGTGTGGCCGGGCTACTTCTAGCGGGTATTGCGATCAACGCAACCATGCTGAGCTTGGTGAGTCTTGTGACGACGTTTATTTCTGAATCCCAGTTCCGCAGCTTTGGGTTTTGGTCTCTCGGCAGTTTGGCGCGTGCCTCGTGGGACCATGTTGGCTGGCTCATGCCCTGGGCACTTCTTTGCTCGGTGCTTTTGTGCAGCCAATGGCGAGTTCTAAACGCACTGCTCTTGGGTGAGCGCGAAGCACATCATCTCGGTTTTGATATCGCGCGCGCGCGTCGCAATTTAATTTTATTGATTGCGCTGCTAGTAGGACCGCTTGTGGCTGCCACTGGAGGAATTGCATTTATCGGTCTAGTCATACCGCACATTTTGCGCCGCTGGATCGGAGCAGATCATCGTGCGCTGCTGCCCCTGTCGTGGATTGCAGGCGCCATTGCCCTCGTGTTAGCTGACTGGATTGCGCGAATTGTGGTGATCCCAGCAGAACTGCCAGTGGGCGTTATCACCAGCTTGATAGGCGGACCATTTTTTATTGCGCTCTTGTTGCGCACGGCAAAGCCCACTGCTTAAGAGGGCTCGCCGCCTTTAAGAGATTCCGAGTTCGCTCCAAATTGCATCCACACGCGTCTTCGTTGCTGCATCCATCTGAATCGGAGTGCCCCATTCGCGTTGCGTCTCACCCGGCCATTTGTTGGTTGCATCGAGCCCCATTTTTCCGCCCAACCCAGAGACAGGCGAGGCAAAATCCAGATAATCAATGGGCGTGTTCTCAACTAGTAGCGTGTCCCTTACGGGGTCCATACGCGTCGTCATTGCCCACACGACTTCTTTCCAGTCGCGTGGATTAATGTCTGCATCGACCACCACGATAAATTTTGTGTACATGAATTGCCGCAGGATGCTCCACAGTCCAAACATGACCCGCTTCGCATGCCCAGGGTATTGTTTTCGGATGGAAACGACGGCAAGGCGATAGCTGCAGCCCTCAGGTGGCAAATAGAAATCGACGATCTCAGGTATCTGCCTACGCAATAAGGGAACGAATACCTCGTTGAGTGCTACGCCGAGCACGGCCGGCTCATCCGGCGGTTTGCCGGTGTAGGTGGAGTGATAGATCGGGTTGCGGCGCATCGTGATGCGATCCACCGTGAATACCGGAAACCAGTCTTGCTCGTTGTAGTAACCGGTGTGATCACCGAATGGCCCTTCGAGTGCGAGTTCGTAGTCTGACGCAGGGGGCGGGTTAACACCGTCCGGGACAGTTGGCCGAATGGCTCTGGGGTCTGTGTTCGGAAGGAGGTGACCCTCAAGCACGATTTCTGCCGTTGCTGGGACAGATAAGTCGCTGCCAAGCGCTTGGGTCACCTCAGTGCGTCCGCCTCGAAGGAGCCCTGCAAACTGATATTCGGAAAGCGAGTCCGGGACTGGGGTGACGGCGCCGAGAGTGGTGGCCGGGTCTGCACCGAGTGCAACGGCGATCGGGAAAGGCTTGCCGGGGTTGGCCAGGGCGTGATCTCTGAAATCCAACGCGCCACCGCGATGGGATAGCCAGCGCATGATTAGTTTGTTGCGGCCGATAACTTGTTGTCGGTAGATGCCTAAGTTCTGGCGTTTTGCGTTGGGTCCTCGGGTGATGACGAGTCCCCAAGTCAGCAAGGGTGCGATATCGCCAGGCCAGCAGGTTTGAATCGGTAGCTTGGCAAGATCAACATCATTGCCTTCCCATACGACTTCTTGGCAAGGTGCACCACGAACGTTTTTTGGACTCATGTCCCAAAGTGCAGCTTTAAGCATAGACACTTTTGCAAGTGCATCCTTCAGGCCTTTGGGCGCCTCTGGTTCGCGCAGGCTTGCGAGTAATTCACCGATCTCGCGCAGTGCGTGGGTGTTCTCAGCCCCCATCCCTTGTGCAACACGCGTAGGCGTTCCAAATAGGTTTGTTAAAACAGGCATGCCTGCACGCGAGCCGTTGTGCATCGCCTGCTCAAACAAAAGCGCTGGTCCTTCCGCTTTGAGGACGCGATCCGAAATCTCGGTCATTTCCAACGATGACGAAACGGGCACTTGAATGCGTTTGAGGTCTTGATTGCGCTCAAGTTGTGAGATGAAGTCTCTGAGATCTTTATATTTCAAGGTGCCTGCCCTTCGTGCATTAGAAGCGATTGGGTCGTTTGGGGTGGGGAATTAACTCAAGAAGTTTTTGATGCGATGTGTGGCTTCTTGCAGTCGTTCAATACTCGTGGTGTATGCAAAGCGCATCGTATGTGCAGCGTGTGCAGGGCCAAAATCTAACCCTGCAACGGCAGCAACGCGTGCGCCGTGTAACAGGGCAGCCGAGAATGCGCTGCTGTCTGCTGCATGCGCAGAAATATCAGCATAAACGTAAAAAGCGCCATCAGGCGTGACGGGCACAGTAATGCCCAGAGATGTTAAAGCGGGCACAAGGTAGTCACGCCGTTGACGAAACGCTTCGCGTCGGGTCTCGTACAGGGCAAGTGACTCTGGGTGAAAACATTCGATCGCACCATGCTGCGCGAGCGTGGGGGCGCAGATGGCCAGGCTTGCCGCCATTTTTTCGATAGGTGCAACAAGATGCGGGGGAACGATCATCCAGCCGAGCCTCCACCCCGTCATATTGAAGTACTTCGAGAAGCTGTTCAGGATGATGATGTCGTCGTCGAGTGCTAAGGCTGATTGCGGTGTCCCATCGTAAGACAGGCTCAGATAAATTTCATCCATCATCACGAAGCCGTTGCGTGCGCGAACTTCTTTGAAAATGCGGTTTAACTCATCGCGCGTGATGGAGGTGCCAGTAGGATTGCTCGGTGATGCAATTAAAACCCCACGTGTTTTGGGACCCCAGTGTCGAGCGATATCGGCCGCACTGAGTTGAAAGCGGGTATCTGCGCTTGTTGCGATGAGTTTGGTCGTCCCGCCGGCTGCGCCGACAAAGTTGCGGTTTGGAGGGTAGCAAGGATCTGGCATCAGGACTTCATCCCCCGGGTTTACGAGGGCCATTGCTGCTAGCAACAGAGCACCACTCGCTCCTGAGGTGACGATCACCCGAGCCGGGTCAACGCGCGCGCCGAGCTGGTTCGTGTAAAAATCTGCGATAGCTTCGCGTAGTTCCGGTAAGCCCGCAGGCGGGGAATAGCCACTTTTTCCTGAGCGGGCGGCACTTTCTAGACCCGCGACAACGCGCGGCGCAGCGGTAAAGTCCGGTTCACCCACGCCAAGGCTGATAATGTCGATGCCCGAGCGGGTTAGGGCCGAGGCCTCTTTTAGAAGCTCGACCGCGTGAAACGTGACTGTGTCATGTGTGCGTGCCGCGAGTGCTGTCATCTTTGATCTCTCCAACCTGGACACGAATTGTAGTGGTTACAAAACCTTCACGACGTAGTTTTCTGACGGGACGCCGTACACCGGCAACACCGTGGGGCAATTTTTGTGCAAGGTTATCGCGCACCTGTGTTGGCCGCGTGCGATGGGATGACGCGCCGGATGCGATGCAAGCTTGGTTGGATCCTTCGCGTGAGGGAGACCTCACGCATGCGTTTGCTTTGTGTCGTGAGTTTGGAGTTCAGTATTTACTTGCAGGCTCAGACGTACGCGCCGATCAAGGGCGAGCTGTACTGTGGGTGTCCCCGCAGGCGCCGTGGGCGACCGTCGTGGCGGTGGACGCTCAGCAAACACTTTGGCGTGCAGATGCAGGCAGTCTGCTGCGGACGCTTCAAGGGGTGGGTATTAGATCTGTAGATGACGCGGACCCCGAACAAACCATCGCGCAATGGGTGGCGAGTCATCGTTGCTGCCGTTGGCCGACGGGGCAGTGTGACCTGAGCGATATCGTTCAGATCCAGGTGTTGCTGGCCGATGGCACCACTGAGGTGTTCGGCCCGTTTGGGGCGAGTGCGCAAGCCCCGTTAAAGAGTTTGGCGACGCAACGCATGATCCCAAAGCTATTTGAACTAGCGCATAGTGAGTCCTTCGAGGAGAGCGCTGCGGGTGAGCTGTGGCCCTTGCGGTTTAGGTTAGATGCCCTGCGACCAACTGCACCGCTTGAGCCTAACTTGGCGTGGCTGTTTCTCGGGCATGGCGGGTCGCTTGGATGGGTGCAGACAGTTTGGTTCTCTGTGTCGGACGGCAGGACGCGTGTCTCAACTAACGAATTGCCGGTCAAACTGGCCGCAATCGATCGCAACGTAAAGCAGATCCTTGACCCTTCAGGGGTTTTCGGCTCGCTTCCGGAGTAAAGCGACTAAAATTAACTTCTCTTGTTGAACTCATTGGTGCTCTTCATTATGGAAGAAACTTTTCGCAAAGCCGCGCTCGAATATCACGAGCAAGGTCGTCCCGGCAAAATTTCGATTGCTCCGACAAAAATGCTGTCTAACCAGCGTGACCTGGCTCTGGCGTACTCACCAGGTGTGGCGGCAGCATGCGAAGAAATTGTGATCGATCCAGCGAATGCTTTTCGATACACCGCGCGCGGAAACTTAGTGGGGGTCATCACAAACGGAACTGCGGTGCTCGGGTTGGGTAATATTGGCCCGCTTGCTTCTAAGCCAGTGATGGAAGGTAAGGCCGTTCTGTTTAAGAAGTTCGCAGGGATCGACGTATTTGATATTGAAATTAACGAACAGGATCCTCTCAAGCTTGTCGAGATCATTGCTGGGCTGGAGCCAACCTTCGGTGGCATCAACCTCGAAGACATCAAGGCGCCCGAATGTTTCACGGTTGAACGCAAATTGCGTGAGCGTATGCGTATCCCGGTGTTCCATGACGATCAGCACGGGACAGCTATTTGCGTATCCGCCGCGTTCATCAATGGCTTGAAAGTTGTTGGCAAAGATATTGATAAAGTAAAAGTTGTTGTGTCGGGTGCAGGCGCTGCGGCACTGGCTTGCTTGGACTTGATGGTTGATCTTGGACTTCCGCTCAAAAACATTTGGGTCTCGGATATTGAAGGCGTTGTGTACGAAGGCCGCACAACCCTGATGGATCCTGATAAGCAGCGTTTCGCGCAAAAGACCGATGCTCGTAAGCTTGCCGATATTATTTCTGGCGCCGATGTGTTTCTTGGGCTGTCAGCAGGGGGTGTGCTTAAGCCCGAGATGGTGAAGGGAATGGCCGCACGTCCACTCATCCTGGCACTCGCCAATCCAAATCCAGAAATTCTTCCGTCGGAAGCGCACGCCGTGCGCGACGATATTGTGATGGCAACGGGGCGCTCCGATTACCCCAATCAGGTTAACAACGTGCTGTGCTTCCCCTACATTTTTCGTGGGGCGCTAGACGTCGGAGCGACAACCATCACGCGAGATATGGAAAAAGCCGCGGTGGTTGCGATCGCGAAGCTTGCGCAAGAAGAGCAGAGCGAAGTCGTTGCCGCAGCGTACGGGCATTACGACGTGTCTTTCGGACCGAACTCATTTATTCCGAAGCCTTTTGATCCGCGCTTGATCGTGCGCATTGCGCCTGCTGTTGCAAAAGCAGCGATGGATGGCGGTGTAGCGACGCGCCCAATCGCCGATCTCGATGCCTACGTTGAGCAACTAGAGCAGTTTGTGTATCGCTCGGGTGCTTTTATGCGCCCATTGTTTGCTGCTGCCAAATCGCGTGTGCGCGAGGGTGGGCGCTCGCGCATCGTATTTACTGAAGGCGAAGATGAGCGCGTACTGCGCGCTGTGCAGGTGATTGTTGATGAGAAGCTCGCGAAGCCGATTCTTGTTGGTCGGCCCTCCGTGTTGCAGGATCGCATTTCGAAGTTTGGATTGCGTTTGCGGCTTGGTGAAGATGTTGAGGTGACCAATCCAGAGTTTGACGATCGCTTCAATCAATACTGGACAGCCTATTGGGAAAAAATGTGCCGTAGCGGCGTGACCAAAGAGATGGCGCGCGTGGAAATGCGTCGTCGCCTCACCTTGATTGGCGCGACGATGGTCAAGATGGGTGATGCCGATGGCATGATTTGCGGGACGGTTAGCGGCTACCACGATCATCTGAAATTTGTAGATCAGATGATCGGTAAGCGCCAGGGCGCGACGACCTATGCCGCAATGAATATTCTGTTGTTGCCTGAGCAGACGTTGGCGTTGGTTGATACGCACATCAATGATGATCCGACAGCCGAGCAAATTGCTGAGTTCACGATCGCAGCAGCCGATCAAATGCGTCGGTTGAACTTGACCCCTAAAGCGGCGTTGCTTTCCCGGTCGAATTTTGGGTCTGGTAGCTCAGCCTCGGGTAGCAAAATGCAAAAGGCACTCGAAATTATCCGGGCTAAAGCGCCTGAGCTCGAGGTGGATGGCGAAATGCATGGAGATTGTGCCTTGAGCGAAGCGCTGCGCTTGCGAATCCTCCCCTCATCTACATTGAAAGGCGCCGCGAACTTGTTGGTATGCCCCAACGTGGACTCTGGCAACATCGCCTATAACCTGTTGAAGACGGCTGCAGGGGGTAACGTCGCGGTCGGACCCTTCTTGTTGGGCGCCAACGCTCCGGTGCATATCTTGACCACGAGTGCGACGGTTCGGCGTATCGTCAATATGACAGCGCTCACCATCGTTGAGGCAAACGATCCTCGGCACAGTGCGATGCAAGCTAAGTTGCTGTAATCAAAAGAAAATAACTGCCTCTCACGCCCACCGATGTGTTGAATATCGGTGGGCGTGGTGCTTTGCATCATCAATTTTTATGCTCTTCTTTTAAAGAAAGGGCTTTAGCTACTTCCAAACTGGCCACTGTCGAGTTATTGTCCTAACCTATTCAAGGAGCCATGTGTATGGGTAAGGCGGTTGATCCAGCATTGCGTCAGCTGTTAAAGCGAGGGGGGGACTTCGATCCTCTGACCGGGCTCGACCTGGTTGAGGCTGCAGCCAAAGAGCAGGGTCTCACTTGGTGCGTGGCAGATTGCGACAAGGCGCGCAGTCGTTCAGCCGTGTTTCGCGCCATCGTTAAGGCCGTGGACTATCCCCAGTTTTTTGGCAGTGATTTTGATGGATTGTTTGATTGTTTGCGGGACACCCTGCAAGATCAAAAAGATGGTGGGCTCGTGCTTGTGCTGGATCGCCTGCACTCTGCAGACCCTGCGATCGTGATGGATGGCCATCAATTTTTACAGGTGCTAAACGACACCGTGGCTTATGCGCGTGACAACGGCATGGTGTTCATTTACGGTATTCATCATGCGGGCAAGCATGCCGATGATAAGCCGGGCGTGGTCCATAACTGGAGCGACGAGCCCAGCTAAGTTGCTGCGTTACCAACCGAGCAAGGCCGTCGTTGCCGCAACCAAAGCGAGACCCGCAGTCTCGCTGCGCAGTACCCGCGAGCCGAAGCGCACGCTCTGCACCTGCTGCCGCGCGCTTGCCGCAAGCTCCTCAGTGCTCCATCCACCCTCCGGTCCAATAAGAAAACTGACGCCAGACTTTAAGTTTTCGGAGCGCCTTTGAAGGGCAGCGCCGAGGTCTCCTGATGCTGCAGGGTCACAAAGTAGCGTCAGACCTAAATCTTTTTGAGCAAGCGTCTGCTCCAAGCTTTGGGGCGGCAACACTTCCATCAACCGGTTGCGGCCGCATTGCTCAGAGGCGGCAATGACAATCCCTTGCCAGTGCAGCAGGCGCTTGGTCAAGCGATCGCCTGTGAGTTTGAGCACGCTGCGGTGCGCGGCAATCGGGATAATTCGTCGTACACCGAGTTCGACTGCCTTTTCGATGACCCAGTCCATTTTGTCGCCTGAGGGCAGCCCTTGGATGAGGGTCAGATCACCCGAGAGTTCAGCCTCCCTCGGGGTGTGGTCCCCAAGCTTTACTTGGGCTGTTTTCCCATCAAAATCAAGTATCCCGGTGATTTCGCCGCCGCGACCGTCAAACAACACGATTTCACAGCCTGCCGCCAAACGACGCACCCTCACGTGATGCGCAACCGAGGCTGGAAGCGTGAGGGTTTTATTGCCGGAAATCGGGTCCTGACAGTAAAAGCGTGGGGCTGTCATCAAGGCTACTCAGTCGGGATGTAAGGGGATATACGGGTGCTAAACTCTTGTGTTTTGTAACCTATTTTTTGATCCTGCGGCCGTCTGGCTAGGGATACATCGCATGAGCCAATCCAACCACACCCCTGTCAAACTGGCCGACGCTATCCGCGCACTGGCTATGGATGCCGTCCAGCAAGCGAACTCGGGCCATCCGGGCGCGCCGATGGGAATGGCCGAAATGGCTCAGGCTCTGTTTACGCGCCACTTACAACACAATCCGGCTGATCCTGCCTGGGCAAACCGCGATCGCTTCGTATTGTCCAATGGCCACGGTTCCATGCTGTTGTACGCGCTGTTACATCTGACGGGCTACGACTTGCCAATGGAAGAGCTGCGCAAGTTTCGGCAATTGCACTCTAAAACACCGGGACACCCTGAAGTTGGCATTACGCCCGGAGTTGAAACGACGACAGGTCCGCTGGGACAAGGTTTGGCAAACGCAGTGGGCATGGCCCTGACAGAGGCTTTGCTTGCTGCAGAATTCAACCGCCCAGATCATGCGATCGTCGATCACCACACCTACGCTTTCGTTGGTGATGGCTGTTTGATGGAAGGTATCTCACACGAGGTCTGTTCGCTTGCGGGCACCTTGCGTTTGTCGAAACTGATTGTTCTCTATGACGACAATGGCATCTCCATTGATGGCAAGGTAGAGAACTGGTTTGCCGACGATACCGCTAAACGGTTCGAGGGCTATGGCTGGAATATTGTGCGCGTCGCAAACGGCCATGACGTAGACGCGGTGGATCATGCGCTTAAGCAAGCCCAACACTTGGGTAAACAAAACGTACGCCCAACGCTGGTCATTTGTCGCACAGTAATCGGCAAAGGCGCGCCGAATGTAGCTGGTACTGACAAGGTGCATGGAGCGCCGCTTGGTGCGGACGAGATTGCCGCAACACGGGCTGCGATCGGTTGGCCCCACGCACCATTTGAAATTCCTGATTCGGTTTACAAAGGTTGGGATCAACGAGCCGCTGGGGCTCAGTCTCAGTCGGTCTGGCAGAAATCCTTTGACGCGTATGCCACGAAATATCCTGAACAAGCACAGCAGTTCATGCGGCGTATGCGCGGTGAGCTTCCGGCAGGGTTCGCCGAGGCTGCACAGAAGTTGCTCGCAGCGACCAACGAGAAAGCTGAAACGATTGCGTCGCGTAAAGCATCGCAGTTGGCTATCACGGCATTGGTCGAGTTGTTACCAGAGATGTTGGGCGGCTCAGCCGATCTGACAGGGTCGAACTTCACGGACTGGAAAGGTGCTGTGCCTGTGCGCGCGACCTCGCAAGGCGTTCAGTTCGGTCGCCATATTAACTACGGCGTGCGTGAGTTCGGCATGGCTGCAATCATGAATGGTATGGCGTTGCACGGCGGCTACTTACCGTTTGGTGGAACGTTCCTGACCTTCTCTGATTACTCGCGCAACGCCTTGCGTATGGCTGCGTTGATGAAGCAACGCGTGGTGCACGTATTCACGCATGATTCGATTGGTTTGGGCGAAGACGGTCCCACGCACCAGTCGGTTGAGCACGCAAGCAGCTTGCGTTTGATTCCTAATCTGTCTGTCTGGCGCCCGTGCGATACGGTCGAGACCACCGCTGCCTGGTTGGCTGCAGTGGGCCGCCCATCAAGTATTGGCATGGATGTTCACGCAGGTGGTCCGACTGCGCTATTGCTGTCGCGCCAGAACTTGCCTTTCGTTGCGCGCAATGCCGAAACGCTTAAGAGTGTGGCGCGAGGTGGTTACGTGTTGCAAGACGCCAAAGATGCACGTGCCGCGATTATTGCAACCGGCTCTGAAGTGGCAATTGCGATTGAGGCGCAAAAACTATTGGCCGAGCAAGGTGTGGCGGTGCGTGTGGTGTCGATGCCCAGCACGGACACCTTCGATCATCAAGATGCTGCGTGGCGCGCATCGGTCTTGCCTAAAGGCATGCCGCGTGTAGCCGTTGAAGCAGGCGTTACTGCGTTCTGGCATAAGTATGTTGGTCTAGATGGCGCGGTGGTGGGGATTGATACGTACGGCGAGTCTGCACCAGCAGGTGCGTTGTTTAAACATTTTGGTCTGACAGCAGAGAAAGTTGCAGAAGCGGTCAAGCGCATTCTCTAAGCGCACGTTATATAAACTTTAAATAAACAAGGAGTGGTTCCATGACGATTCGTGTTGCTATTAACGGGTATGGTCGTATCGGTCGCAATATTCTGCGTGCCCATTACGAAGGCGGAAAGAAGCATGACATTCAAATCGTAGCCATTAACGATTTGGGCGACCCCAAGACGAATGCGCACCTCACACAGTACGACACTGCCCATGGTCGTTTCCCTGGGACAGTCGGTGTTGAGGGCGAGTACATGGTGGTAAACGGCGACAAGATTCGCGTGTTGGCCAATCGTAATCCAGCTGAGTTGCCCTGGGGCGAGCTCAAAGTAGATGTCGTGCTCGAGTGCACGGGCTTCTTTACAAGCAAAGAAAAAGCATCGGCCCACCTCAAAGGTGGTGCCAAGAAAGTGATCATCTCGGCGCCTGGCGGCAAAGATGTTGATGCAACGATTGTGTATGGCGTAAACCAGGACGTGCTCAAGAGCGAGCACACTGTGATTTCCAATGCCTCGTGCACAACCAATTGCTTGGCACCACTGGTCAAGCCTCTGCACGAGAAGCTGGGCGTTGTGACGGGGCTGATGACAACGATTCACGCTTACACGAATGACCAAGTGTTGACAGACGTCTACCACGAAGACCTGCGTCGCGCGCGCTCGGCAACAATGAGCATGATTCCTACCAAGACGGGTGCTGCTGCTGCCGTTGGTTTGGTGCTGCCTGAACTGAATGGCAAGCTCGATGGTTTTGCAATGCGCGTTCCGACCATCAACGTGTCGATCGTTGACCTGACCTTTATCGCTAAGCGCGAAACTACCGTGGACGAAGTCAACGACATCCTGAAAGCAGCCGCTGCATCGGGTCCGCTCAAAGGCATCCTGACCTACAACACTGAGCAACTCGTATCAGTGGACTTCAACCACAATCCTGCTTCGAGCAACTTCGATGCAACGTTAACCAAGGTGTCTGGCACCCTGGTTAAAGTGAACTCGTGGTACGACAACGAGTGGGGCTTTAGCAACCGTATGCTCGACACCACTGTGGCGTTAATGGCAGCGAAGTAAATCAAACTATGACGACTGTTCAAACCCTTTCTGCTCTGGCTCAGTCAGGCAAACTCTCCGGCAAGCGGGTGTTTATCCGCGCCGATTTGAATGTTCCGTTTGATGATGCAGGCCACATCACCGAAGACACCCGTATTCGTGCTTCAGTGCCTGGCATTCGCCTAGCGCTTGATGCTGGTGCTGCGGTGATGGTGACCTCACATCTCGGACGTCCAACAGAGGGCACACTGACAGCTGAAGACTCCTTGGCGCCTATTGCCAAGCGACTCTCCGAGTTGCTCGGGATGCCCGTGAGTTTGGTGCAGAATTGGGTTGACGGTGTCCAGGTGTCCCCAGGACAAGTCGTCTTGCTTGAGAATTGCCGGGTGAACAAGGGTGAAAAGAAAAACGATCCCGAGTTGTCCAAGAAAATGGCTGCCTTGTGTGATGTGTATGTGAACGATGCCTTTGGCACCGCGCATCGCGCAGAGGCGACGACGCATGGTATTGCGCAGTTTGCTGCAATCGCCTGTGCCGGTCCGCTACTGCAGGCAGAGCTCGAGGCCCTTGGGCGTGCGTTGCTAGCGCCTAAGCGTCCGCTTGTGGCAATTGTGGGTGGCTCAAAGGTATCAACCAAACTGTCGATCTTGCAATCGCTCGCGGATAAGGTTGATCAGTTGATCGTCGGTGGCGGTATTGCCAATACGTTTATGTTGGCAGCTGGCTTGCCGATTGGTAAGTCGTTGGCCGAACCTGACCAAATTGATCAGGCGCGTGCGGTCATGCAAAAGATGCAGGCGCGTGGCGCTGCGGTGCCAATCCCTGTTGATGTGGTCTGCGCCACTGAGTTTTCAGCGCAGGCGAAAGCAACAGTTAAGGCTGCCAAAGATGTGGCTGCGGATGATTTGATTTTGGACATTGGCCCGCAGACTTCTGCTCAGCTGGCTGATATTTTGAAAAACGCCGGCACGATCGTTTGGAATGGTCCGGTTGGCGTGTTCGAGTTTGAACAATTCGCACAGGGAACAGAGTCCTTGTCCCGTGCGATTGCAAGTTCAGCCGGTTTCTCTATCGCTGGTGGCGGTGACACGCTCGCTGCAATCGCGAAATTTGGTATCACTGACAAAGTTGGCTATATCTCAACAGGGGGCGGTGCCTTCCTCGAGTTCCTAGAAGGCAAAACTTTGCCCGCTGTGGATATTTTGCAAAAGCGGGCTTTAGACTAGAGTTTTGCTGGGCCTGGCGCTAATCAACAATAAAGAGCGTCGCACCAGTCTCGGTTGAGGACTGGTGTGGTTCAGCCGCGTCCGCAACCTGATAGCTCATGCCAGGCGTTAAATCGAACGTTCTACCGTCTTTTAGGACGGTATGGAGCGAGCCGCTCAGGCAAAGCAGGATGTGCCCTTTTTCGCACCAATGATCGGCTAAATAGCCCGGCGTGTATTCGACCATCCGAACCCGGATGGTGCCGAACTGTCGCGTGCGCCAAAAGGCTTTGCCTGTGATTCCCGCATGCTCTGTGACCGGAACCTCTGACCAGTTGGTGGTGCCAAACGGAATATTGTCGATTTTCATAAAAGCTTGAATTTTTTAAGGTTTGCCCCCATTGTGAAGGGGTATCCACTTTTTTGGCGTGTCTAAGCACAGCCACACTCATGGAATTTAAAGACTATTACAAGATATTGGAAGTGCCACGTGATGCTTCGCAGGATGATATCCGCAAAGCGTATCGCAAGCTTGCGCGTAAATATCACCCTGACGTCAGCAAAGAGGCTGATGCGGAGGCGCGCATGCGAGATATCAACGAAGCCAATGACGTCTTACGCGACGCTGAGAAGCGCGCTGCCTACGATCAGCTAGCAGCCAACGTTTCCGGCGCGAATGGTGCTGCCCCAGGACCCGGTTGGGAGCGTGGTTTCGAGTTCTCGGGTGGCGAGGGTCAAGGGCCGAGCGAAGCAGAGTTTCAAGACTTCCTGAATGGTTTGTTCAAGCAGGCCGCTCATCAGCGGCAGGCTCATCAGCGACAATCCGCACCCGGGCAGACATATGCCGTGCGTGGTGACGATCACCATGCAGAGATTGAAGTGTCGCTCGAAGATAGTTTTTCTGGCGCGACCAGAGACTTGGGTTTGCGCTCCGTGCAACTCGATGCTCAGGGCCGTCCACAAGTTGTGAATCGCACCTTGAGCGTCAAAATCCCTGTGGGGATTCGTGCTGGGCAAATGATTCGCCTGGCAGGTCAAGGTATGCCAGGTGAAGGGGGTGGCCCTGCCGGTGACTTGTTCCTGACGGTGCGTTTTGCGCCACACCCCCGCTATCAAGTGGATGGTAAAGATCTGACGATGAAACTGCCTGTGACGCCGTGGGAGGCAGCACTTGGCGGGAAAGTGCACGCGCCTACGATGGAAGGCGTGGTTGAGGTTGGCATCGCTGCGGGCAGCCATTCAGGCAGCAAGATGCGGTTGCGTGGTAAGGGCTTACCGGGTGATCCAGCAGGTGACTTGTATCTGGTGTTGGAGGTTGTGTGGCCACCTGCAGAGTCGGAGGCGGCTAAGCGTGCGTATCAACAGTTGGCGGAGGCGGCTGCATTCAATCCGCGTCTCCACCTTGGAGTGCAAGCATGAAATCAATGACAGTGTATTCAGCGGTAAGCGTGGATGAACACGCCCCTATAAGCGTCCATGAGTTGGCAAGACTGTGCGATCAACAGCTTGAGTGGGTGATCACTCTCGTGCAAGAAGGTGTCTTGAACCTAGAGCAGCAGGGTGACCCAGATAACTGGGTGTTCGAGAGCCATTATGTAGGCCGAGCACGTCAGGTATCGCGCTTGCAGCGCGACTTTGACGTCAACCTTGAGGCAGCCGCGTTAATGACTGATTTGATGGAAGAGATCAGAGTCTTGCGCGCTCAACTGAGTCGCTAGGCTCTGGCCCTACATAAATAATTTAGACGCAGCCCAAAAGAGACCGGCTGATAGCAACATCGAAGCCGGTAACGTCAATACCCACGCTAACAGGATCGTGCGCACGGTGCCTTGTTGCAAGCCCGTTTTGTTTGCGACCATTGTTCCCGCTACCCCAGACGACAAAACGTGGGTTGTGGAGACAGGCAGGCTGTAGACGTTTGCGAAACCGATTGCGATACAGGCGGTAACTTGCGCGCACATACCTTGCGCGTAGGTCATGCCTTGCTTACCAATTTTTTCTCCGACCGTTTTGACAACGCGTTTCCAACCTACCATGGTGCCAATACCAAGCGCCAGTGCAACCGCGAGAATGACCCAAAAGGGTGAGTATTCAGTGGTTGCGACCAAATCTTTGCGTAGTTTTTTCAGATCCGACTTCTCACGGGCGGGTAAGCCTTGCAGATTAGAGACCTTGCGTGCAGTATCGTCTAAGCAGAGCAAGTAGCGACGCACTTCGATACGTTTTTCAGGGGTGAGCGTTTCGTAATCTGTCACACCTGCCAGATTTGCACGTAGAGCATCGATGGTCGCCATCGTTGTTGTCGGATCGCATCGATAAGCTTTAGGTAGTTCAGTGCGGCGATCGCTCTTTCCGAGAGCCAGGAAATCTCCCAACGTGTGTGAGTTTCGTTCGTAGAAATCACTCAAGTGCAGCGCCGCGTCGTAGGAGCGTTTGATTTGGTAGGGGGTCGCTTCAACATCCAGAACAAACTTCGCCGGTACGATGCCAATCAACACCAGCATGATGAGGCCAATACCTTTTTGACCATCGTTCGAACCATGAACGAAGCTCACGCCCATCGCCGACATAACCAGGACAACGCGGTTCCAAAACGGCGGGCGTTTTTTATCCGAGATTTCACGGCGCTGCTCTGGCGTGATGTGCATTTTGGATAAGGGCAGCCAGTATTTGAGAAGGATTAAAAACAGCCCGGCGATTAAAAAACCGGCTGTCGGTGACACGATAAGGGATAGGCCAATATCCATCGCTTTGCGCCAGTTCACGCCATCTGCAAGCGGAGCGTTTGTGACGAGCGCATTGGCAAGACCGACGCCAAGAATCGACCCAATGAGTGTGTGAGAGCTTGACGCTGGGATACCAAAGTACCAAGTGCCTAGGTTCCATGCGATTGCAGCGGCCAACATGGAAAACACCATGATTAGCCCGCGACCCGTTTCAACATCAATCAGCAACTCGACAGGAAGCAGATGCACAATGGCATACGCAACACCGACGCCGCCGAGTAGCACCCCAAAGAAGTTGAAAATCCCTGAGGCAACGACTGCTAAATGTGCGGGCATGGCCTTGGTGTAGATGACAGTCGCAACTGCGTTGGCCGTGTCATGAAAGCCGTTGATGAACTCAAACGCCAAAACAAAGCTTAGCGCCAATATCAGGCTAAAGATGACCCAAGGATTTAGTCCAGTGAAAAGATCGAACATAGTGGCCAGTCGTTGAGTCAGTTGATTGAGCAGGAATTTTACAAGGTAAGAGGGGGTATACCTGTCGTGCTTCAGCTGAAAAGGTTAAATTAGTTGCTCTACGATTTGACTACAACGCTTTTAACAAACAAGGCCGCAGCATGACTAATCAATCTCGCCATCCCGACACGATTCGGATCGGTTTAGTGTCTGTGTCAGACCGTGCATCCAAAGGTGTGTATGAGGATCAGGGGATTCCAGCGTTGAGCTCATGGCTGTCGCGTGCTGTGAAAACACCGGTAGAGATTGTGTCACGCCTGATTCAGGATGATGCTGCGACGATTTCTGCGGCACTTATAGAGTTAGTAGATGTAGAGCATTGCAATTTGGTCTTGACCACGGGCGGAACCGGACCAGCGCGACGCGATGTCACGCCTGAGGCAACACTTGCGATTGCAACACGCGAGATGCCAGGTTTTGGTGAGCAGATGCGGCAGATCAGTTTGCAGTTTGTACCGACGGCCATCTTGTCGCGACAAGTCGCTGTATTGCGCGAAACAGCCGAACACGCTGCCTTAATTATCAACCTACCCGGTCAACCTAAAGCTATTAGTGAGACCTTGGAAGGTCTTAAGCGTGAAGACGGGTCGGTTGTTGCCTCTGGGATTTTTGCCGCAGTCCCCTACTGTATTGACTTGATCGGTGGCCCCTATATCGAAACACGCGACGAGGTGGTCAAGGCCTTTCGGCCTAAGTCTGCGCGACGCCCAGACACCACAGCGACGTAGTTTCCGCTTGCCGTGCATCGGCAAGTGGGTCTTGTTCGTCTTTAGCTTTTGGGTGATGGGGGCGAATGTCGTGTTTCGCCATGACGACGAGCCCCGCTTTCTCAATGTGCGCGAGGAGCTGCTCGCGACTGCGCAAGTGCAAGTGCTCGGCCAGGTCTGACAAGATCAACCAGCCTTGCCCTTTGGGATTGAGGTGTTCGGCTAAGCCGTTCAAGAACCCGAATAGCATATGCTGGTCTTGGTCATAAATAGCATGCTCCAAGGGGGATGCGGGTCGTCCTGGTAACCAAGGCGGATTGCAAACGACGAGATCAGCGCGTCCAGTCGGGTATAGATCGACATCTTGCAGAGTGATCTGTTTCGTGAGGCCTAGCGACTTGATATTCTGACTAGCGCATGCCAGAGCTCTGCCGCTCGTGTCTGTTGCGATCACTTGTGCCACCCCCTTTTTGACGAGTAGGGCTGCGAGCACACCCGTACCGGTACCCAGATCAAAGGCCGTTTTAACGGGGACATGGGGAAGTGCTGTTTGACGAATCAGCTCTAGGTATTCGGCGCGGGTAGGGGCGAAAACGCCGTAGTGGGCGTGAATCGGTGTGTCGAGCCCCCCGATCGCAATACCTGTTTTGCGCCATTCATAGGCACTGATCAGGCCGAGCAGTTCGGTCATTGGCATGACATAACCAGCAGAACTGTCGCCGTGCGCCTGCTGGCAGGCTTGTTGGACATCCGGAGCTCGGCGGTGTGGGAGCGTATGGTGTGCGCCAAATGGCAGGCACAGCATCCCTAAGGTGCGTGCGCGCTGGGCACGTGCGAGCCGCACCTGGTGAAAGCGCTCTGGGTAGGGCATCTCGGCGAATTTGGTGCGCCGTTTCGCGACGCGGCGTGCAAGGGCTTGCAGTAACTGCCGAGCATTTTGAAAATCTCCGGTCCAAATGAGGCCCACGCCTTCGCTGGCGAAGCGGTAAGCGATATCTGCCGTCATGGTGTCGTCGGCGGGCACGCAGCGTTTTGGGGGCGTCCAGCCATTTTCGGACCGCCAAGGGAGTGTTTGAGGCTGGTCGTCTACAAGCCAGGAAACCATGACGGGCGAGGATGGCTGGGGGGTGGCGCCAAGGGGCATGGACAGGCTCTTAAGGTGAGAAAAAATGGCTGAAATAAGGTTTTGACCCGAATTGGGGCAAATACGGGCGTGCTGCCGTAAAATAGTGGGCTAATTTGTGCGTAACCCCTACATTTTGCTCTAAAAAGGATTATTCATGGCACTCGTCTCTATGCGCCAGCTTTTGGACCATGCCGCCGAGCATGGCTACGGCATCCCCGCTTTCAACGTGAACAACCTCGAGCAGGTGCAGGCCATTATGGAAGCGGCTGCCCAAACCGACAGCCCTGTGATCATGCAAGCGAGCGCAGGCGCACGCAAATACGCGGGTGAAGGCTTTCTGAAATATTTGATTCAAGCCGCTGTGGAGTCCTATCCACATATTCCAGTGGTGATGCACCAGGATCACGGTCAATCGCCAAAGATTTGCCAGGGCGCCATCGATCTTGGGTTCTCGAGCGTCATGATGGACGGCTCACTCAAAGAAGACGGTAAGACCATTGCTGACTACGACTACAACGTCGCGGTCACCAAGCAAGTGGTCGACATGGCGCACAAATTGGGCGTCACTGTTGAGGGCGAGCTGGGCTGTTTAGGTTCGCTCGAAACAATGCAAGGTGACAAAGAAGACGGTCACGGTGCAGATGGCAAGCTAACGATGGATCAGTTGTTGACCGACCCCGAGCAGGCTGCTGACTTTGTGCGTAAAACGCAACTCGATGCACTGGCAATCGCGATTGGCACGAGCCACGGTGCATACAAATTTACGCGCAAGCCAACCGGCGATATTTTGTCGATCTCGCGTATCAAAGAAATCAACAAGCGTTTGCCCAACACGCATCTGGTGATGCACGGCAGCTCGAGCGTTCCACAAGAACTGTTGGCAGAAATTCGCCAGTTCGGTGGTGACATGAAAGAAACCTATGGTGTTCCAGTTGAAGAAATTCAAGAGGCCATCAAGTTTGGTGTGCGCAAGATCAACATCGATACGGACATTCGTTTAGCGATGACAGGCGCGATTCGCCGCTTCTTCGCAGAAAATCCTGGCAAGTTCGATCCACGCGAGTACTTGAAACCAGCACGTGAAGCTGCCAAAGGCATTTGTGTTCAGCGCTATCAGCAGTTCGGCACTGCAGGTCAGGCCAGCAAGATTAAAGTTGTTCCTCTCAAAGACGTGGCTGCACAATATGCTGCAGGTAAGCTGTCACAGGTCGTGCAATAGTGTCTGCAGCGCTTTATCAGTCCAGCATCAAATCCTTACCTCTGCTCGCGCGAGGTAAGGTTCGAGACATGTACGCGGTCGGTGACGATAAGTTACTGATCGTTGCATCTGACCGGATCTCTGCCTTTGATGTGATTCTGGATGATCCCATCCCGGGCAAAGGGCAGGTTCTAAAAGAGCTGACCGATTTTTGGTTAGAAAAATTAGCGCATATTCTGCCGAATCACTCGACGGGCGTAAGACCCGAAGATGTCGTGACTGCCGACGAGCGTGATCAGGTCGTTGGTCGCGCCGTGGTCGTCAAGCGCCTCAAACCGATCTTGGTTGAAGCCGTCGCGCGTGGCTATTTAATTGGCTCGGGCTGGAAAGACTACCAACAGACAGGTTCGGTTTGTGGGATTGTCTTGCCACCTGGTTTGAAGCAAGCCGGTAAGTTACCTCAGCCTATTTTTACGCCCGCTGCGAAGGCTGATGTTGGTTTGCACGATGAGAACGTTGATTTTGATCACGTCATCAAAGAAGTCGGACGTGAGATGGCTGAGCGCATTCGCGATGTCACTCTGCGGCTGTATTCAGAGGCTGCAACATATGCCGCAACTAAAGGCATCATGATCGCAGACACCAAATTTGAGTTTGGTTTGGATGCGCAAGGCACCTTGCATTTGATGGATGAGGTCCTGACCCCTGATTCCTCCCGCTTTTGGCCAGCAGACGGCTACAAAGAGGGGATGAGTCCACCGTCTTTCGATAAGCAGTTTGTGCGTGATTGGCTCGAAACGCAGGACTGGGGTAAGACTCCGCCTGCACCAAGACTTCCCGCGGATGTGATCGCTAAAACAGCGGCCAAGTATCGTGAAGCATTGGATCGACTGACAGCTTAGTCTTTACCTTGCGCAGCGCGCATTGGGTTCGCGTGCGTAAATGATTATCTTTCTGACTTGCGAGAGTTTGTAATGAACGCACCTGCTAGCGCTGCCGCACCGGTTGTCGGTGTCATCATGGGTTCCTCCAGTGACTGGGAGGTTATGCAGCATGCAGTCACAATGCTCAACGATTTTGGTGTGCCGTGTGAGACGCGCGTCGTCTCTGCGCACCGCATGCCGTTGGACATGGCGGAATACGGCGCAGCCGCAGCGGGTCGCGGTTTGCGTGCTGTGATTGCTGGAGCAGGGGGCGCAGCGCATTTGCCTGGCATGATGGCCGCTCTCACCGAAGTCCCCGTGTTTGGTGTGCCGGTGCCCTCGCGCTATTTGCGGGGTGAAGATTCCTTGTTGTCGATTGTGCAAATGCCTAAAGGTGTACCCGTTGCTACGTTTGCGATTGGCGAGGCGGGCGCGGCAAACGCAGCGTTGCACGTGATTGCAAATTTGGCCACGACCGACGCCGACCTGCGTGAAAAACTTAAAGCATTTCGTGCCCGTCAGACTGAGGCCGCGCGTGCGATGAAGGTGCCTTTGTGATTGCACCGGGGGAGTGGTTGGGGTTGATGGGTGGCGGCCAACTGGGCCGTATGTTCTGTCACGCGGCACAATCGTTAGGGTACCGCGTCGCTGTGTTGGATCCAGCGAGTGAAGGGCCTGCTGCCTCGGTCGCGGATCTGCACATACAGGCCGAGTACGATGATCACACAGCGCTACTCAAATTAGCGCAACGTTGTCGCGCCATCACGACTGAATTTGAAAACGTACCAGCGAAAAGCTTGCAGGCGCTCGCTGCGCATAGCCGTGTTACGCCCGGGGCACATGCTGTCGAGATCGTGCAAGACCGAATCGCAGAGAAAGCTTTCATCGTTTCGCAAGGTGTCGCTGTCGCACCGTACGCCGCAATTCGCACCGAGGCAGAGCTACGATCAGCGCCAGCGAAATTGTTTCCTGGGATTCTCAAAGTCGCGCGTCTGGGTTATGACGGTAAGGGTCAGGCTAGAGTTCGAAGCGCTGATGAAGCGCTTAAAGCCTTTGCAGAGTTCGGTAGTGTGCCTTGCGTACTTGAGGCGATGCTTGATTTAAAACAAGAGTTGTCGGTTGTGCTTGCTCGTGGACTCGATGGCGCTTGTGAAGTTTTTCCGGTTGCGCGTAATGTGCATGAGCAAGGCATTCTTGCTGTCACCACACTCGATCTGCAACCTGTAGCAATGACTGAGCGCGCGACGCAAGCTGCGCTTGCTATTGCGCGCGGCCTGAATTATCAGGGCGTGATGTGTGTGGAATTCTTTGTTGTAGGTGATGACGAATTACTCGTCAATGAGATCGCTCCACGCCCTCACAACAGCGGTCATTTCAGTATGAATGCGTGCGTGACGAGCCAGTTCGAGCAACAAGCGCGCGTCATGGCTGGTTTGCCCTTAGGTAGCACACGGTTGCTTGCTCCCGTTGTCATGTTGAATATCTTGGGTGATGTCTGGTATCCCGGTGATGATGATGTACAGGCGGAACCAAACTGGGCGGGTGTGTTAGCCGTCAAAGGTACTTCGCTGCATTTGTATGGCAAGCGTGAGGCACGGCGTGCGCGTAAGATGGGGCACGTCAACTGCACTGGAAACACAATCGCGCAAGCGGTTGATGCCGCAAATCAGGTCGTTGATATCTTGCGATTGCCTGTCGCTGCGACCACTTGATTCAGAGCGCTCAGGTGTTTGCGTCCGATTCGGAAATTGACCATGCGGTAAAGGTGCTGGCCAGCGGCGGTCTGGTGGCATTCCCAACTGAAACAGTCTATGGTTTGGGTGCAGACGCCGAGAGCGTGCGTGCGGTGAACGGTATCTATCTTGCAAAAGGCCGGCCCCAGAATCATCCCGTCATTGTGCATGTCGCACCGGAAGCCGATCTAACGTATTGGGCTGATACCGTTCCACCTGAGGCGCAGTTATTGATTGATGCGTTTTGGCCAGGACCATTAACATTGATTTTGAAGCGTGCAACGCATATCCCAGAGGTGGTGAGCGGAGGACAGGATAGTGTCGGTTTGCGTTGTCCATCGCATCCGGTTGCGCAGCGTTTAATTCGTGCATTCGCTGCGACCAAGACGTCTGGGCAGGCAGGGATCGCGGGTCCTTCTGCGAATAAATTTGGTCGAGTGTCGCCAACCCTGGTTGTGCATGTACGTGATGAATTTCCTGAACTGGTCGCGCAGGGAATGCCAATTTTAGAGGGTGGCGCGAGCACCGTCGGGATTGAGTCGACCATCATTGATCTATCCCGCTTGGCCGCAGGTGTCGGGCCTGTCTTGCTCCGCCCCGGTCATATTAGTGCTGAGCAAATTGCAGCCGTGTTGGCTCAACCCGTACTCGATGCCGATGCACAAGCGCCACGCGTGTCTGGTGCACTCAAATCTCATTACGCACCGCGCACACCTCTCACCTTGCTGCCTGCAACGACTCTGCTTGAGTGCGTGCGCGAACTTGTCATCCCTAAAAATAAAAAAGTAGTATGTGTTGCGACAACGGTGCGACCAGCCGCCCATGTCCGCCGTCCTGACGTCGATTGGGTCACGATGCCGAGTGATCCACAGGCATATAGCCAGGCGCTGTACGCAACCCTGCGGTCGCTCGATCAAGCAGGCTATCAGCGGATTTACTGGGAAACTGTGCCCGACGGTTCTCAATGGCTGGGCGCAGCTGACCGACTTGGACGCGCTGCCGCCTAAGCAAAACCCCATAAGATAAGTTCTGATCACCTCTGGAATATGTAGGTGAATTTGAAATTTTAAATTATGCTAAGTGTCGCAAATCTTACAGAGACAAACGATCTGGTTTTATCCAGAGCGTCAACAATATTCAAAGAGAGCGACTATGCAGAAATTTATATATGGACTGTTAGGACTGGTTAGCCTGCTATTCGTGCCAGGTTATGCGCAGGCGCAGGCCTATCCAGACAAACCAATTAAATTAATTGTCCCGTGGCCCCCTGGAGGTGGCGCGGACGTCGTCTCACGTCTGTTGTCTAAAGCTGTCGGCGATGATCTTGGCACGCAGGTGATTATTGATAATCGTGGCGGGGCGGCTGGCAACATCGGTGCGACGGCAGCAGCGCGTTCGACACCCGACGGCTACACGATTGCTTTTGCATATTCCGGGACACATTCGATTAATCGACATTTGTATAAGTCGATGCCTTTCGAAGAAAGTGATTTCGCACCTGTCGTATTTGTGGCGTCTGTTCCTCAATTGTTGACTGTTAGAGCCGATAGTCCTTACAAGTCTGTGGCAGATGTGATTGCCGCTGCGAAAGCCAATCCAGGAAAGCTTACATATGGTTCAAGCGGTAACGGTGCGATTAATCATTTGGCGGGACAAATGTTTGCTGACATGGCGGGCGTCAAGCTGCAACATGTTCCATACAAAGGAGGGGCGCCCGCGACCAATGCGATTTTGTCGGGCGAAATCGATCTCATTTTCGGTGAGCCTGCTCCGTTGTTACCACATGTGAAAGGCGGGAAGTTGCGTGCGTTAGCGGTGACAAGCGCCAAGCGTTCGCCTGGTGTACCAGATCTACCCACGATTGCAGAAGTTGCTGTACCGGGGTACGAAGTAACGTCATGGAACGGCTTCCTTGCGCCAGCGGGAACCCCGGACGCCGCAATCAAACGACTGAATGCTTCGTTTAATAAGGTTCTGTCGGATCCGGCAATGCGCGAGCGTTTGATCCAGATGGGGTACGAACCCGTGGGCGGCGCACCCGAGTTGTTCTCGGCGCATATCGCTGCAGAAACAAAAAAATGGGGCCCCGTGATTAAAGCCTCCGGCCTTGAGATGAATTAGATGATATTCATGAGCCAAAGCGGGATCACTGATCCCGCTGGTGAGGCCGCCTGGCGAGAGTGGTATGTCGAGCATTTGCGGATCATGTGCACCGTGGACGGGATCGATTCTGCCCAGCGCTTTCGCACGAGATCGTCGGACTGGCCACCGTCTCTCGCTATGTACAGTATTCGTGCGCCTGAGGTATTTGTTGATCCGTACTATCAAAAAATTCGAGGGATGGGGCCTTGGCTAGATTTAATCGACAGGCGCCACTACAAAAGAAATTTGTTTGAAGGTGAGCCTGGCGGTCAAGCAGTCGTTGCGCCACGCTTAGAGCAGGACGAGGTCTTGCTCGTGACGGATCAGCCTTCGGCTGCGCTCGCGGACTCTGCGCTTTCATTTACGTGGCTTAAAACGGTTGGATTAGATCTGAGCACGCCGTACCGGGGGATTTGCGTTATTTCGCAGGCGCAGCTACGCGCTCTGCCCCAGCGCACCGATATCGCGATTTACACACCAGACTGAACTGACATGGACTCTTCAAGACTTACCTTGATCGCAGGCGCGACCGGTCAAATCGGTAGTAGTGTGGGCACGCATTTGTTTGAACAACGGGGCTGGAACCCTCTGGGCCTTGCGCGCACACCCAGACAGGATGCGCCATATCCGATGTTGGCGCTTGATCTGACGGACGCAAAAGACTGCGCCATTAAGATCGCGGAACTCCAGAATGTGACACACGTTCTATATGCAGCACGATACGACCACTTCGGCGGAGAGCTTGAATCACGCGAAACGAATGTCCGCATGCTAGAGAACCTGTTAAAGGCGTTGGATCCGGTTTCTGCAAACCTGCAGCATATTCATCTGGTCCACGGTACAAAATACTATGGACATACAGTGCAAGAGCGCCGTACTCCTTATCAAGAAGACGATGCATGCGGGAACTTCAATAGTTTCTATTACGAGCAGCAATGCATGCTTGAGCAACGTCAACGTGGCAAATCGTGGTCATGGTCGATATCCCGACCACATGCATTTTGTAACTACCGGATCGATGAGCCACGCAATATGATTTTGATCTTAGGACTCTACGCATCGATTCTGCGTGAGCTAGGATTGCCGCTTGTGTATCCAGGCACAGAGCGCAGTTACAGGGCTAAAACACAATTCTCTTGGCTGCCAACGCTCGCGCGGGCAGCTACCTGGATGATGACGGACGAGCGCTGCGCGAATCAGGCCTACAACATTGTGAATGGCGATCCCATGAGTTGGTCGCAACTCTGGCCAATCTTTGCCAGATATTTCAATATGGAGTGTGGTGCGCCGCAAGATTCTTCCTTTGCGGAGTTTGCGCGTCAGCATGCACAAACATGGTCGGTTATGACAAACAAATATGGTCTGCAGCGTTCAGATCTGGAAACCCTGGCGCAGTGGCCGTACGGTGATTATGTGATGTCGTTGCAATGGGATGTTGTATCTGACATGAGCAAAGCTGCCAGGGATGGCTTTACTGAGCGCGTCAATACACCGAATATGTGGCTAGAGGGTTTTGATTTCTTTAGATCGAAAAAAATTATTCCTTGAAGGTAGAAATAAATTGGCAGCAATAATTGAGACGGACGTGTTGGTGGTGGGTGGCGGCGGAGCAGGCTTGGCCGCTGCATCTGAGGCAGCGTTGGCCGGACGCAAGGTCATTCTTTTGGAAAAGAATGCTGAGACAGGTGGCTCGACCTCGTGGTCAGTCGGCTCCATCACTGCGACGGGGACGCCCCATCAACGCAGAGCTGGCATTATGGACAGCACAGATGCGCATTTTGAAGATATGGCCAAGCATGCTGGAGAGCTGGCACCTCGCGATAACTTGAAGCTACGCCGCATCCTGGTCGATCACACGTCAGAAATGATTGATTGGTTGATGAAGCTAGGAGTTGTTTTTGTCGGCCCTGAGGAAGAGCCACCGCATCGTGTCGCTCGGATGCATAACGTTGTCCCAAATTCCAAATCGTTTGCGTATCACTTGACGCGGCACTGTCAGCAACTTGGCGTAGACATTCGGTTGAATACTACGCTAGATAGTTTGCTACTTGAAGGTGACCACGTGGTCGGTGCACAAGTTCGTGGAGCTGACGGTGCGACCTATAAGATACGCGCGCGTTGCGGCGTCGTTCTGGCAAGTGGCGATTACAGTGCAGCCGCTGATTTAAAGGCAAGTTTGGCGAATCCGGATGTCGCACTCGTCGATGCGATCAATACGACAGCGACGGGTGACGGACATCGCATTGCGATGCAGATCGGAGCAAAAGTCGTCAATGGCGACATCGTACGAGGCCCCATCATGCGCTTTATCGCTCCAACGCGTCCCAACTTATTGCAAAAATTACCGCCCAAAAAGTGGATTGCACAATTGATTGCCGCCTCGGCTAACTATTTACCAAAATTCATCTTGCGTCCGTTTCTAATGAGTTTCTTAACGACGGCTGTGAGCCCGTCGACTGACTTGTATAAGCAGGGCGGAATTCTGATTAATAAGCTTGGTCAAAGATTTACGGATGAGTTGAGTAAGCCTAATCGCGATATGGCAAAGCAACCAGAGCGACTGGGATGGATCGTGTTTGATCAGGCAGTCGCCGAGAAGTTTTCGGCGTGGCCTTACTTTATTTCGACAGCACCCGGCGTGGCCTACGCCTACCTTGCGGACTACCGACGTAATCGCCCCGATATATTTCACCAAGCGGACAGTATCGAGGCGCTCGCAAGCAGCATGGGTGTAGATCCAACTGAATTGTCTGCCACTGTAAAAAAATATAACGAAAGCGAACGTCAAGAACGTCCCGCTATCAACCAAGGGCCCTTCTTTGCCTTGGGGCCGGTGAAAAGTTATGTTGTTTTCACTGATGGCGGTCTCAATGTTAATGAACAGTTGCAAGTTATTCATGCGAACGGCTCTATCATTCCAGGCTTATATGCGGCGGGCTCAGCAGGACAGGGCGGGTTGCTGCTAGAAGGGCATGGCCACCATTTGGGTTGGGCTTTTATTTCTGGGCGACTGGCAGGTCGTCACGTTTCTAAGAACTTAGCAGTTGGAAGCACATCATGATTAAGAAAACAAAGCGGTTTGGTTTGTTGTTACCTTCCTCAAATACCACCCAAGAACCGGAGTTCGCAGAGGTCTTGCCGGACGATGTCTCTTTGCATTGTGCGCGATTGACGTTACGCAACATCGATCCAGAGTCCACGATCAAAATCGTCGCAGAGCTTGAGTCAGAAGCACAGAAGCTTAAGGATGCCGAGGTGGATGCCGTTGTGCTGTCGGCCACAGCTCCATCTACGCGATTGGGTAAAGGCTATGACAAGCAAATTTGTGGTCGTATCGAGCAGGCATGCGGTAAGCCAGCAACAACTGCCGCGACTGCGATGCTCGAGGCGTTTACTCTGCTGAATATTAAAAAGATTGTCTTGGCTGCACCCTGGGGTGAGGGGACGAATCAAACGGTTGCTGAGTTTATTGAAGCGAGTGGCGTGCGTGTGCTGCGACAGAGGGCGATGGGTATTGTTAGCAATATCGAGGTTGGCCATCTTGCTGCCCAGACGGCCTATGAATTGGGACGTCAGGCAGATCACCCTGACGCAGAGGCCATATTTTTGGCGTGTGGAAACTGGATGACCCTAGAAGTGATCGAGGCTCTTGAAAAAGACACGGGAAAGCCTGTGCTCAGTACCAATAGTTGCGCGATCTGGGCCACCATGAATTTGATCGGTGGCGCGTGGTCTATTCCTGGTCACGGGCAACTGTTAGCAAATGAGAAATAAGGTTAAGCGCTATGTATCCAACTCCACCAAGTGTCAAAACAGAAGTCTTCTTCCGTGTGCCGGATCATCTTCGGCGCCCGGGTCAGCTCAACGCGGAGCGGCGTGCCGCTGCGAAAGGCGGCGATAAGACAGATTGTTTTTTGGAGGGCCCATCATTTGATTTGGCGGGTAACCTGTACTTGGTCGACGTCGCGTTTAGTCGAATATTTCGTGTCGATCCTGCGGGCAATGTTGAGGTGCTGTGTGAATATAACGGTGAACCCAACGGCTTAAAAATACATCGTGACGGAAGAATTTTTGTCACCGACCATAAATTGGGGCTGTTGTTGTTAGACCCGAATAAGGGAAGTTTATCGCCGGTTGTCGAACGCTATATGACCGAAAGCTTTAAAGGGCTTAACGATCTGTTTATGACCAGCAAGGACGACATTTACTTCACTGATCAAGGGCAGAGCAGTATCGATGATCCAAATGGCAAGGTCTATCGATTGAATGCTGCCGGACGGCTCGAGAGACTATTACACAATGTACCTAGCCCCAATGGCATCGTCATGAGTCCTGACGAGAAACTTTTATACGTAGCAGCAACACGTGGTAACTGTGTATGGCGTTCTTATCTGACGCCAGACGGTGCCCTTGCGCGGACAGGAATCTTTGTGCAAATGTCTGGCGGCACTGGGCCAGACGGTATGGCAATGGATATCGAGGGTAACTTGATGGTTGCCCATGTGGGCGCCGGAATCGTTTGGGGATTTTCTGCTCTTGGTGTGCCTATTATGCGTATCGACTCATGCGAAGGCTTGGCGACAACGAATATGGCCTACGGCGGAAAAGATAACCAAACATTATTCATTACCGAGTCTGAGAGTGGATGCGTGCTGATCGCCAACCTGGATGTTCCAGGTCGGCCTATGCACTCTCACCAGTAGCTCAGTCTAGCTTGAGATCTGCCGCTTTCACCACACGCGCCCACTTTGCCATGTCAGCCTGAATGAAGTCTGCGAAGTCTTTTTCAGTCGTGATGGTTGGCACAAGACCAAGCTTGGCTAGGTCAGCGATGACCTCTGGTTGGCTCAGAATATCCAGCGACGCCAAGTGAATTTTGTTGCGGATATCGGCTGGTGTTTTCGCCGGAGCCACTAACCCATACCAGTAGTCCATATCAAAACCGGGTACTCCTGCCTCGATGAAGGTCGGCACGTCGGGCATGGCCGAGGACCGCTTCTTGCCGGTTTGCGCAATGGCGACGAGTTGTCCAGATTTGACGATGCCAGCGACGGCCGGCAAGGGAGCAAACAGGACCATATCGCGTTGTTGTCCCAGCATATCTGCTGTCACAGCGCCTGTTCCTTTATAGGGAACGTGAGTGAGTTTGATTTTCGTTTCAAAGATAAAGAGCTCGGCGGCCATGTGTGCACCGCTGCCAGCACCAGCCGATCCGAAGTTGATCTTTCCTGGATTCTCTTTGGCAAGTCGCACTAGGTCACCTGCGGACTTCACGGCAGATGAAGGATGGACGACGAGCACCATAGGTGCTGCCGCCAGCGCGGTCACTCCGACGAAATCACGTTCGACGTTATAGGGTAGTTTGGGATATAGCCCTGGATTGATTCCAATTTCTGAAACGGAACCGACAAGGAGTGTTTTGCCATCGGGTGCTGCACGCGCGACAAACTGTGCGCCGATCGATCCGGATGCGCCAGGCTTATTCTCAATCGTAACGGTAGTACCTAGTTTTTCAGCAATCTTGGGCATGATACGGCGCGCAAGAACATCTGTTCCGCCGCCAGGCGCAAACGGAATGATGACATTGATGGGGCGGTCTGCCGCGCCCTGTGCGTAGGATGCGGAGGGGCTAATCGCAGTTAGCGCTGTTGCGAGCAAGGCTGCACAGCCAAATAAAATTTTAGTGTTCATGTTGTCTCCCTATCGTGTCGATGCAGTGGCACCTTTTTTGTAGCGTTTGATATTACTGGATATTTAGTGGTGTCTTCTACTAATTCTTGACATGGCTTATCCCCTGTGGAACGATGGGACATGACTCCTACAAATCTCTTTGATCTGAAACTATCTGGCCAAACAGCATGGGTTCTGGGCGCATCAGGTGCGATTGGCTCGGCTATCGCTGTGATGTTGGCAGAATTGGGCGTACGTGTTTGGTTAAGCGGGCGAAATGAGACCAAGCTGCAAGAGGTCTGTGAGCGCATTACACACGCCGGAGGTCAAGCATCGGTACAGGTGCTCGATGCAACCCAGTCAGTCGCTGTTGACGACGCAGCACATGCAATCGTGCGTTCGGCGGGCCGAATAGACATATTGGTTAACTCGACGGCGTTGCCAACGTTCGGAAAATTTACGGAGCTCACGGATGCGGATTGGGACAGGACCTTCCAAAGCAAGTTGATGGTGTATGTGCGCACGATGCGTGCGGTGTTGCCCCATATGATTGAGATGGGCGGTGGCACGATTATTAATATTTCGGGTAAGGCGGGGCGACTGCCATCGCCGGCCCACCTGCCCGGTGGGAGTATGAATGCCGCTATCAATTTATTGACCAAGGGCATTGCAGATGCCTATCAGCATCAGGGCATCCGTGCGAACACCATTGCACCAGGTCCCATCGCGTCAGAGCGATTGAACGCGCTGACGGCGCAACTCGCTACGATTGCAACCGCCAAGCCGGAGTACATGGCGCGCAAGGGCGAGCCCGAAGATGTCGCGCGTGCAGTGGCCTGGCTTGCCAGTCCGTTATCTGACTATATGAATGGGATTGTCTTGCCTCTGGATGGCGGCTCAATCCCGACCGTTTGAAGCTTAAGAAACAATAAAAGAAAACTTCCGGCCACCCGGTAAGGAGACCTGTATGACCAAGCTATTGAAAACACTTGTTGTCGCCTCTTCTATTGCACTTGGATGTTGTGCAACTGCGTTGGCGCAAGACGTCTATCCATCCAAAGCAATTAAGTTAATCGTACCGCTCGGTGCAGGTGGGGCGACCGATGTCGTGGCGCGCGTTGTCGCAGGCAAACTATCGCAACGTCTGGGACAGCAGGTGGTTGTAGAAAATCGCCCAGGGGCAGAGGGCATCATTGGTGTCAACGCAGGCGCCAAGGCGGATCCCGATGGCTATACCTTGGTGCTTGGCTCCAGCACGACCTTGGCAGCCAATTTCCAGTTGCGCAAGAGCCTGCCATTTCATCCGGTCAAAGATTTAGAGCCGGTGTCGATGGCCTTAAAAGATTTCTACAACATCTTAGTGATTGGCCCCAACGTTCCCGCAAATTCGCTCCAGGAGTTTATTGCCCTCGCAAAGGCTAATCCTGGAAAGTACAACTATGGGACAGCGACCGTTGGCTCAAAAATTTGCATGGAAATGTTTAAGACAGCAGCGGGTGTGGACTTAAAGACGATCAACTACAAGAGTTCGCCGCAAGCCCTTAATGACTTGATGGGAGGGCAGTTAGAAATCATTTGCGAGCCTGTCGCGACCTCGGTTCCAAATATCAAGGCCGGCAAAATTAAATCGATAGGCGTGACGAGCTTGACCCGAGTGGAACAGGCCCCAGATTTGCCAACAGTTGCTGAGCTGGGCTTGTCTGGTTTTGACTATAGCGCCTGGGTTGCCGTGTTTGCGCCAGCGAAGACACCCAAACCGATCATTGACCGCTTAGCTAAAGAGTTGGCAATTGTGCTCGCAGACCCTGAGACTGATGCAAAAATCCGATCGATTGGTGCGGCGCCGATGATAGGCGGGCCCAAAGAGTTAGCTGCACTGTTAGATGCCGAGATTGCACGAGCTGGGAAAGTTGTCAAAGACGCAGGGATTCAACCGGAATAGTTTGATGAGCACAACGCCCAGAATATTTTTAGTCCATGCTGTAGATGTATCTATGGCGCCGGCATCAAACAGTTTCAAAAAACTGTGGCCCGAAGCCAGCATCGTTAACTTGCTAGACGAATCACTGGCAATTGATATGCTGGCGGATGGAAAGATGACACCGCGCATGGTGGAGCGTTTTGCACGACTTGGGCAGTATTGCGTGGACGCAGGCGCCGATGCGATATTGTTTACATGCTCTGCTTTTGGTGAGGCTATTAACAACCTCAA
>JACCEB010107556.1_pt1 | contig 46357 bp, 30 predicted proteins | sample 7454761 | NCBI WGS metagenome assembly JACCEB01 (sample SAMN15323454, study PRJNA562643) | freshwater metagenome | isolation source: river surface water | place: USA:Blue River Watershed | collected 2017-08-18
AAATATTTGCCAGTGATAAACATGGCTGAAGTTAAATCAATTCTTCGCAATCGCGAATAATATATAAGGAATCACCATAATGGGAATTTTGGATAAAAATTTAAGCCTACGCAATCGCAATAAAATGCTGATTGGTGTATGGGAAGACGAAGACAGTTTAGTAGCTGCTACCTCGGAATTGGTGCACAACGGTGTTAAGATTCATGATGTATATACTCCTTACCCGGTTCACGGTTTGGATAGAGTTATCGGTGTTAGAAGAAGTAAATTAGCAAGAATTGCGTTTTTTTGCGCAATTACTGGTCTTACTTTGGTAACTACCATGATTTGGTATATGTATGTGCACGATTGGCCCATGAACATCGGTAACAAACCGGTAAGATTTACACCTAGTTGGGCTCCTATAATGTTTGAAGGTACCGTACTATGCACAGCCTTTGGTATGGCTTTCTTCTTTTTCTGGCGTAACAGATTAGTTCACGGCATCAAGAATGAATTATTGGATGATCGTCAAACCGATGATCGCTGCATCGTTGCCGTAGAATTAATGGCGAATTCAGATCAAAATTCAATTTTAGAGACTATGAAAAAGCATAATCCCGTAGAATTGAGAGAGTTTCACAACGGTATTCAAACCACCATTTAAATGTAATCTACCAATGAACAAAAAATATTCATTCGTTATTGGTGCCATAACAGCTGCTACTTTAATTAGTAGTTGTGTAAGTCGTGGCAACAATCCTGGTTGGGAATATGCCCCAGACATGTATTATTCCAAAGGCTATGAGGCTTACAATCAAGGCGACTCAAATGTTATTAATCCTTACGGAATGAACATGAGAGAGCCCGTTGCAGGTACAGTAGCTTACGGTAAATTAGATTACAAATATCCATTCGAAAATAATGGTGAAGGATATGAAAAAGCTGGTGAGTTATTGAAAATGCCTGAAGGTGTTACCCTAGAAGATGGTCGTGCTGCTTACATGTATGGAATCTATTGTTCTCCATGTCATGGAGCAAATGGTAACAATGATGGTCCCGTATTTAAGCGTGTGGCTACATTGAAGCCTGCTTGGAAAGGTTACGGAGATGCTGCTATCATGAATTTAGCTGAGGGTAAAATCTATCATACACTAACGTACGGAAAAAACAACATGGGTAGCCATGCATCTGTTTTAACCCCAGCTGATCGTTGGAAACTTGTTAAATATGTAAAATTCTTGGGATCTCAAAATGGTGCAGTTGCTTCCGTTGCTCAAGATTCAACTTCAACTACTAAATAATTGAACTAATCATGGGACACGGACATCATATTGAAATCAAACAAGAACAATATACATTTTCTCCTAAAACAAAACGATTTACGATCATCTTGATGGTATTAGGTCTTGTTTTGGCAGGAATTGGAATTGCCAATTTGAACAACGATTCACACACTACTTCTTCTGAACATAAAACAGAAACAACCGCTACTGCACATGATTCCCATTCTACAGGTCATGATGAACCTGCAGCAGCCGGACACGATGATCACGCCGAGCATGGTAATGTACCTAATGAGCAATTTGGTCCTCGCGCTGAATATCATAGCTTAAACAAACCTGCAACTACTCGTATTTTTGCTAATCTTTTAGTAGCTGGATATTTCTTTTTAATGATATCCCTTGCTGCGTTATTCTGGTATGCAATTCAATATGTAGCTAATGCGGGTTGGAGTGCTGCTATTAAGCGTGTTCCAGAAGCTGTTATGACATTCATTCCTGTGCCGCTTATTGTAATCTTGGTTGTATTGTTTTTAGATAAAAATAACATTTATCACTGGGCACATTACGAACATTTACACTTAAAGCCAGAGGATGCCGGATTTGATAAAATTCTAGATGGTAAGTCAGGATTTTTAAATTCTACCATGCTATTTGCTTTCCCTGCAATATTGGTAACCATTTGGTATTTATTAAGTAGAAAACTCCGTTCATTGTCTATTCAGGAAGATTCTGCTGCAAAAGGCGATGTGTCGTTTTTTAAAAGAAGTATTCGATTTAGCGCAACTTTCGCTGTAATTTTCGGTTTTACAATATCTATTATCGTTTGGTTACTAGTAATGAGTGTTGATTCACACTGGTATTCTACGATTTTCGGGATTTATAACTTTATAACCCATTGGGTATCTGCCATTACAATTATGGCCATTATCATATTGTATTTGAAGAAAGAAGGATATCTTGGAATTGTAAATGCTGAGCACATGCACGATTTAGGTAAATTTATGTTTGCATTTACAGTATTCTGGGCCTATATCTGGTTGTCACAGTATCTGTTAATTTGGTATGCACAAATTCCTGAGGAAATGTATTATTACCAAATTCGTTGGGAAGAATATCATAATAACTTTATCATAAACTTTGCATTGTGTTTTGTAGTACCTTTCTTAGGATTATTAATGCGTAGTGCTAAGAGAAATCCAGTTGTCATGACAGTGATAGGTTCTATTTTAGTACTTGGTCATTATCACGATGTATGGTTTATGGTATTCCCCGGAGTGTTTGGACCAGGAATGCAAATCGGTTTCTTAGAGATTGGTACATTCTTATTCTTCTTAGGTCTTTTCTTATTCTGGGTATTCACCGCATTAACGAAACGTGGACTGATTGCAGTTAACCATCCTTATTTGGAGGAGTCTGTTTACCACGATACCGGTGTATAATAGTCATTAAAAAATAATTTTAAAAAAGGCCGTCAAACTTGACGGCCTTTTTTTGTACCATATTTTATTGGTTAAAACAACTGTAATATCTACAATATCAGCTACAACTTAATTCTGCTGTAATGACATTATACTTAATGCAATGATGTCCATTTCTAAGTTTTCTTAATAATTAGCGAGTAAAAATTGAATTAAACATTAGTCATTGAATTAAATTTGCAACAATGGAACTTTCCACAAAATATTCCCCCCAAGAAATCGAAGATAAATGGTATAAATACTGGTTGGAGAAAGATTATTTTTCTTCCAAACCTAATCAAAAAACACCATACACCATCGTTATTCCTCCTCCCAATGTAACGGGCGTTTTACATATGGGCCACATGCTTAATAATACCATTCAAGATGTACTTATAAGAAAAGCTAGAATGAGTGGTTTTAACGCTTGTTGGGTTCCAGGAACAGACCATGCTAGTATCGCAACAGAAGCTAAAGTAGTAAAATTATTAGAATCCCAAGGTATCAAGAAATCTGATATTAGTAGAGATGAGTTTCTGACACACGCATGGGCTTGGAAAGATAAATATGGTGGAATTATCCTAGAGCAATTAAAGAAACTTGGCGCTAGTTGCGATTGGAATAGAACCCGATTTACCATGGAAGATTCACTGTATAATGCAGTGGTGGATGTATTTGTAGATCTCTACGAAAAAGGATTAATTTACCGAGGAACTCGCATGGTTAATTGGGATCCTACGGGTCAAACAACCTTGAGCGATGAAGAAGTAATATTCAAAGAAGTAAACGATCAGTTACATTACGTTATTTATAAAGGAGCCGATTTTACGGGAGAACTATTAGTCGCTACTGCTAGACCTGAAACCATTGCGGGCGACGTCGCTGTATGCGTAAATCCCAATGATGATCGATACAAACATCTAATCGGCAAAAAAGTAATTGTTCCATTAATCAATCGTGAAGTAACGATTATATCCGATGAATATATCGATATTGAGTTTGGTACTGGTGTATTAAAAGTAACGCCAGCCCATGATATTAATGATTATAACATTGGGTTGAAATTTAATTTACCTGTAATTGATACTTTAAATGCCGATGGAACTATATCCGAAGCCGGAGAGTTATTTGTTGGAAAGGATAGGGCCGCAGCTCGAAAATTATGGGTAAAAGCATTAGATGAAGCAGGTTTATTATCTAAATCCGAACCCTATATTCATAATGTAGGACACAGTGAACGTACCGATGCTGTGGTAGAGCCACGAATTAGTACCCAATGGTTTATGGATATGAAAAAATTCATGGACAAAAATCCTGAAGTTTTATCATCTGTTTTATCCGATGAAATAAAATTTCATCCAGCTAAATTGAAAAATACTTATCGACACTGGTTAGAAAATATTAAAGATTGGAATATTTCTCGACAGTTATGGTGGGGACATAGAATTCCTGCCTGGTACATAGCATCCGGTGAATTTGTTGTTGCTCCCAATAAAGAATTAGCCATTACTAAGTTTAAGGAAAAAGGAATTGAAATAACGGCAAATGAAATTAACCAAGATCCTGATGTATTAGATACTTGGTTTAGCTCATGGCTTTGGCCAATTTCTGTATTTGATGGGATAGGACCCAATGCGAACAAAGAGGAATTGAATTATTATTATCCTACCAATGATTTAGTTACAGGTCCTGATATTTTGTTCTTCTGGGTTGCAAGAATGATTATGGCAGGGTATGAATTCGAAGGTAAGTTGCCATTCAAAAATGTATATTTCACCGGACTTATTCGGGATAAGCAACGTCGTAAAATGAGCAAAAGCTTGGGGAATAGCCCGGACCCCTTGGATTTAATTGAAAAATATGGTGCTGATTCCGTTCGATTAGGTTTATTGCTGTGTGCACCTGCAGGAAATGATATTTTATTCGACGAGTCTCAAATCGAACAAGGGAGAAATTTCTGTAATAAAATCTGGAATGCATATCGCTTAACCACCACATGGGATCTTGCAGAAATCCAGCCATCTTTGGCTCAAATCCAAGCAAATAATTGGTTTGAAAAGAGATTTGATGAAGTATTACAAGAGAATCATAATCAATTTGAAGAATTCCGATTAAGTGATGCTTTAATGAATATTTATAAATTGGTTTGGGATGATTTCTGTTCAGTTTATTTAGAAGCTGTTAAGCCTATATATGGTCAGCCCATGAGTAAATCAGCAGCAGAACAAGTTAAATCGCATTTCTCCGATTTAATGAAATTGCTGCATCCGTTCATGCCATTTATTACCGAAGAATTATACCATGCAATGAATGGGGGGGATGTAATTATCGCCGATTATCCAAGTCTAAGTATTAATGATTCTAAGAATAAGGATTATCATGAAGAGCCACTATTGCTTGTGTCAGAAATAAGAAATCTCAGAAATTCGAAAGGTTTATCACCGAAAGAAACATTGGAAGTTTGGGTTGAAAAGATAGAATTGTTTATTGAATTTAAAGAGATGGCAGAGAAATTATCGAATGTTGTATTCATAAATAATAATGACTTTGAAGGTTTGGGAATCCTCGTTGGTAAATCAGCAATTAAAGTAAAATTAAACGTTGAAATTGATGTTGAATCGGAAATTAAAGAGATTAAAGATGAAATTAGCTATTTAGAAGGATTTCTTAAATCTGTTGAGGCAAAATTGTCCAATGAGAGATTTGTTTCAAATGCAAAACCGGATATAGTTGAAAAGGAAAAACAGAAACAACAAGATGCGTTGGTTAAGATTGATTCTTTAAAATCGAGATTGAGTCAATTGAGTTAGTGAATTTTAAATCAAATCCAGTGTTATTTAAATCAATTACCTTTTTATGAAATATTAATAAGGGTAAATTTGATACTGATTGTAATATTTACACTTAGATTTAATTATTAATAGAAATAAAAAAAGGCCTGTAACAAAACGTTAAAGGCCTTTTTATTGGATTCCATGATTTGTTAATTTTTCTTCGTCTTAATATGGTCTATATGGTATTGACCCACTGCATTGCCAATAGGTTTGCCATTTTCGATCGCATCAATAAAGTGAATACCTCCATAGAGTCGAGATATACATGCTTGATTCGCCGCCTCTCTAAAGTTCTTAAACGATCGTTTACCTAATCCAAAGGGTTCTTCTGAATCATCCATAAAGGACACCTCGCCAAATAAATGAGTAAGGATAGTGGCCGCGGAACTTGAAACAACAGTATGCCCCGATGGGTATTCTGGGAAAGCTGGCGTTTGTATGGGAGATTCCCAAGTGGAATCAATTAACTGACGAACTGCATCAATTGGTCTTATGTATTCGGTTTCGTATTTAATATGCCAGCAAGTAATAAAGGCATCAAACACAGTGCCTGCAACTCTAACCATCCCTTCTGCAGATTGAATTAAATTGTATTTCTTCTGTTTTGCAACGGTTGAAAACAAGGCCAACCAATGCCCTGCGGGTGATATTTTCAATACATTTACTGTAGCATGACCATAATGGAACGATGCATTTGGATTATCGTCCCAATACCATGCAGTTGCAAGATTTTGGCTATCTTTCTTATTAACCTCATCATACACTTGCTTGGTTATTTTATAAAAACGTGAATCCTTTTTCTTGCTGTACGGCTCTGGCTGTTGATAATTGAAGTCTTTTACGTTTTTAATGCCAGCTGGTCGTATTCTACCCCAAAAAGGCTCAATTGCATCAGTGAAATCAGGAGGAGTTGGCTGCCATTTTGTGGATGTATTTTTTGAAAGATAGAATTTCCCTCGAAATTGGGCGAACGAATCGGATTTCGACCATTTTACAATATGGGATCCAACACTGTCACCATAAGCTACTGATCGGTTAAACATATCTTTCGATAGTGATTTTTCATATTCTGCCAACTGATGTCTTCTAAAAACGCGTATAGTATCGGCATTATAAACCAATCGCTCGGCAACGAACGTATGCGCTGATAATGCCACTAAATCTAAGCAATAAAATTTAGTAGTGTCAGGTTGAGGCGACGAGGTTAAGCCATTGTATTGTCCAGCTAAAGCAATCTGACTATCTGCATAAAATGGTTGAAGTGCTTCGTAGGCCGCTACAGTAGCATAAAAATACCTACGCGATCCTACGGGCGCAGGGACCATGTCCTGAACGATGGATGTTTGAATGGCTAAATTGCATTCGCTTAATATATTTTCGTTCAACAAGCTATTCTTTGTTTCCTTTTTGGAATTACACGCTTGGATAATGGTTGTACCGATAATTATCAGTAACCATAGGGGATTTAAGTAGAGTTTTCTCATGGGTATAGCAAAAATAAAAAAAGCGCACCGTGAAAACGATGCGCTTTATCATATAATAATGAAATATTATTTATTTTCTTGATCTTCCAAAATTATACCAGACTCACCTTTGTGTGGTGAAGGAATGGTAGGGACAAAACGCAAACGCTTAATATCATCAACACGCTTGGTTGAACGAGCTCTGTTTTTGGCTTCTTTTCTTTTTAATCTGGTAACACCCATGGTTCAAAAAATTAGGCTGCAAAGATAAGGATTGTTTTGTTTAATTGCAACATATAGTGAGTTTTTAAAGTTTTTGCCCCTTTGAATTATAAAACTCCACCTTGGCGGTTGAATTATTTGTCCATACACCCGGTGCGTCGGATGATAAATAACCTTTTCCTGGATTCAAATTTACAATTTTGGTTTGTCCATTTTTTAATTTTACCATGGCATAACTGCTGAATCTAGGTGCAGGTATAAAATCTGTTGTTTGCATTAAATTAAAACTCTTTGTCGCACCATTACAATTAGAAACAATTACAGATGCTTTGGAACCGGATGATTTATTATTTCCAGTTGGAATCGTTATCACTGATTTTGCATCCAACTGATTATAGAGATTAATTTTACTTCCTGCAGTGAATTCTAGATTTCCATTTTTATTTGTTAATACAAAGCCAGATAATGCATCATCACGGCCGTGTGGAACGCGTGTGTTGTAATTATTGCCAAATCCTAAAATATCATCGTAACCATCCGAATTCACATCCAAGAAAGCGGTTCCGTACAAAGGGCCAGCTTGTGCGTAAAATGGGAGAGGGTTAAACTGGAATTTGCCCCCATTATTGATTGCAATTACACTTGAAAAAGATGTTGCAATCAGGCTATTTTGTTGCAACGTTTCCTGCCCAAATATTTCAGAAATACTTTTTCCAGCTATGTCTTTGTAACGTGTGAATTTCTTACGTATAAAAACAGGATAAGCACGACCCATTTCATCCATGGTAAACAAAGGATATTCAATCCCGCTATAGGTATAACTCATCGCAATATCTGTTCTACCATTGCCGTCGAAATCGGCCCAATAAACCTTTAATGGATTACTGGTTCTAGCTTGTATAAAACTATTATTCCCTTTATTTCCCACAACGAAATCTAAATCTCCATCATTATCAATATCTACAGGTAAAATGCTATTCATCCAACCACTCATTGAAACATCACCGTATTCTGCAGTTTTATTAATCAATTTTCCATTCTGATTTTCCATGAAAATAATGGGCATCCATTCTCCACATAAAACCAAATCGGGTAAATGATCTCCAGAAAAATCAGCAAATACTGCTGAAGTTATCATCCCTGCATTTACTAAATCAGGGGCTAAAGCTTCGGTAACATCTCTAAACTTCCCACCGTTGTTTTGCAACAAGTACGACCTAATGCCTAATTTGGGGTAATTCCCAGGTAAAATTCTTCCGCCAACAAATAAATCCATATCGCCATCGGCATCATAGTCAGCGGCGCAAACAGTTCCCCCACTTGTATTTACATTGGGTAATAGTCCGGACCCGCGTTTAAAATTACCTTTACCATCATTAATGAAAATCTCGTGATTGTATTTGTCCGAAGGCCAATCATATTCTGAACCACCAGCGGCCAAATATAAATCCTGATCACCGTCATTATCCGTATCCACAAACAAACAGCCCACAACATCTACATAACTCATTACCTTCCATGGCTGAGAATTAGATGAAGAAAATTTCCCATTAGAATTTTGTAGATACAATTTACATCCATTACTTTCTCGAGCGTTAGTAATAAACAGGTCCATTAAGCCATCGCCATTTACATCGGCAGAAGCGGTCCCAGGTCCAAGGGTGGTGTAACGGTGAGGTAATAATGGCTCTCGCTTAAAGTCAGGATTCTCTTGTTCAACATGCAGGAAATCCAATCCTATTTCTTGCGAATTTTCAACAAATAGATTTTCAGTAGATAATTCAAACTTAAAGTTCCCTGATGCATCACTTTCTTTAACTACCAAAGTTTTATTTAATTCTACATTTTCTAATCGTTGAAATTTTCCACCAGGCCATACAACAACCAAAGAACTCGCTTTCTCTTTCTCGCCAAAACCAATATGCACCAATGGTTGTGAGCTACTTTGATAACCGCGAGACGGTTGCAGAACAAATTTTCGATACGATGGCTTCCCATCTACACCCAAAGAATCCTCAACAAAAACTTTACAGCCTACGCCAAATTTGTTTGTAATTCCTTCGGCCTTAATATTTAAATAATTGCCTGAATTCCCCGTGTTCTTATAAAGAAAAGGCTCTTCCCCTTGATTACATACAATTAAATCGATTCTCCCGTCATTGTTGAAATCAGCTAATCCTCCACCTGTACTGTGGGATAAATCTTCTAATCCCAATTCCGCCGCTTTGTTAACAAATCCCGTTCCACCCTCATTCATGAATAAAAAGTTCTGTAATTTTTCGGAAGGTATATTCTTTAGTAGTTCTTCATGAGTGAATTGAGTCTGTTTGCTTTGCTCTTTGTTTAGTTGATATAGCATGAAATCTAAATCCGTAACCTCCCTGTAATAACCATTGGACACAAACAAATCTAGGAATCCATCATCGTTAAAGTCATTCAGCAAAGGACACCAGCTCCAATCACTCTTCGCTACACCATACAAATAGGACATGTCAGAAAAATGACCATTACCTAAATTGATTTGCAATGCATTTTTCATGTACTGATGTTTAAATCCATTTTTAATTCCCATGACCGTGTAATCATAGTCTTTGGGCCCCATTAATTGCATGTATCTACGTGGACTTTCAGCCAACATATCCAATGTGATTAGATCCGAGTAACCATCATTGTTGATGTCGCCTTGATCTGCCCCCATACTATTGGTGCTGCTATGTTTGAAATACTCGTTGAATTTATCTTCAAATTTGCCGTTTCCTTGATTTATTAGGTAAAAATCTGGAACATGGTAGTCATTGCAAATGTATAAGTCAGTTAAACCGTCTTCATTGAAATCTCCAGCTGTAGCACTTAAACAATATCCCATTGCCTTAATTCCCGCAGATTCAGAAATGTCAGTGAACCGATTTCCATCATTTCGATATAAATGTTGTTGATTGTTATCGTTTAAGGTCAATTCTTTCGAATATTTAGTACTGATATTATTGAAAAATTTCTCGGAATGATTACCCAAGTACATGTCCAAGTCGCCGTCGTTGTCCATGTCAAAGAAAGTAGCACAAGTAGCATTGCCTTGATCAGCAACTCCCCATTGATTTGCCATTTCCTTAAACGTATTGTTCTTTTGATTGATAAATAACAGATTTCCCATTTGAGCCGATGACTTCCTTGGGCCTGAAACACAGGCATAGATGTCGAGAAATCCATCATTATTAACATCCACCATCGTAACACCACTAACCCAACGATCGGTGGAGGTACCTGACGATTTGGTGATATCTTCAAATTTGAAGTCGCCTTTATTTAGATATAAGCAAGAAGACTTTTCATTTCCAGAAAAGTACATATCGGGTAACCCATCGTTGTTTATATCTCCAACAGCAACTCCAGTTCCGTTATACAGATAGTGATAGGTGAATTGATTTAATGTATCGTTCTCGGGAACTGTGTTGATAAACGTTATACCAGACTGCTCTTTATCGATTTTTTCAAATAAAACACCGTTTTCATTAGTTTTATCGCCACAAGAAGATAATAAAAATAATGCAAATGCATAACCCAAAAATTTAATTTGTGGTCCGTTTTTCATAACTGATTTCTTTATACAATAATAATGGATGTATCGTTATTTTCTTACTTGATCAACTCGTAAAAAAATGAATAAAAACAATGAGAATGCCCACAAAGAACTACCTCCATAAGAAATATAGGGTAGAGGTATACCAATAACGGGCATTAACCCCACAGTCATTCCAATATTTATGGTAAAATGAAAGAATAATACACAAACTAAACTGTAGCCCAAAACCCTACCAAATGTTGTTGTTTGTCGTTCAGCTAATGTTGCAAGTCTTAACAAAAAGCCAATGTAAATTATAAAAAACAAGGTAGTGCCAAGAAATCCCCATTCCTCAGCAATAGTATCGAAAATAAAATCGGTATGTTGCTCAGGTACAAATCCCATCTTCGTTTGGGTTCCCTTCATAAAACCTCGCCCCCATAATTTACCTGCCCCAATAGCTATTTTCGATTGTTTAACGTGAAAATCTATTCCTTGAGCATCTTCTTTCAACCCTAAAACTGATTCGATTCTGCTTTTCTGATGTCGTTGCAAAATGGTATGATACGCAGATCCTACTACGGTATAAAAGGTAGCAGAAGCCACAGCAACCGTGATTATCAATGGAATAACGGCTTTATTTTTTCTAAAAAACAATATTAATAAGCTTGCTAATCCAAATAAAAAACCATACCCATAGTAGACAGATACACCTTGAAAATCACCAATAATTCTAAATCCAGACAACAAACCTAACCATACAGCACTTAACAACACCCATCCAGGTAAGCCTTCTCTAAACAATACTAAGAAAAATGATAAAAATACAAGCGCACTACCGGTATCATCTTGTAATAGAATGACAACCATGGGTATTAGAAAAATGGCCAAAGAAATACTAATATTTTTCCATCCTTTAAATCGAATACCGTAGGTTCCAAGAAATTTGGCAAGAGCAAGAGCTGTAGCCACTTTTGCAAATTCTGACGGTTGTAATCCAAATCCTCCAATTCCAAACCAAGATTTAGCCCCTTTCACTTCATGTCCAATTAAAACCACCAGTATGTTTAATATTAACGCTATACCATAAAAACCGTAAGCAAAGTAATCGATTACGGCTACGTTTGAAAACAAAATGGTGAGGATAATTACAAAAGCACCGGCTAAAAAGAAAATTTGTTTTGTAGCTAAACCACTTAATTTAAAGTGATCCCAATTGATATCGCTAGTAGACGATGAAATTGAGATAAATCCAATAACAATTAAAACAATAAACAGAAAAACAGTAAGAAAATCTACGGAATCCTGACGTTGATTGTTATAGGTGCTCATCATTATTGGATTTTACTTTCTAACATCCGCTTTTCCATGTCGGGTTTTTGTGATTCCTTACCAGGATTGAGGTACTTTTCAATGATTAAATTGGCAATGGGAGCAGCATACGTTGCACCATATCCGCCATTTTCAACAATTACCGCAATAGCAATTTTAGGATTATCTTTAGGTGCAAAGGCCATGTAAACACTGTGGTCTTTTCCATGTGGATTTTGGGCTGTACCAGTTTTTGCGCAAATTTCAATATTAGGTATACCAGTTCCGTTGGCAGTACCTCCCGGAATCGTAACTCCTGCCATGCCTTCAATAACCGTTTCGAAATGCATGGGGTTTACAGTGGTATAATTTTTTAGCGTAAATTTTCTTCGCCAAGCTGTATCACTAAAACCATCAATTTTCCTAATTAGATGCGGAGTAATATACCAACCTCTATTGGCCATGATCGCCGCTAAATTGGCAATTTGTAATGGTGTTAATAAAATCTCACCTTGTCCAATGCTCAAAGAAATAACCGTACTGCTTTTCCAACTTTTACCATGTCGTTTATTTAGCTGATTAACACTGGGAATATTGCCTCTACTTTCGCCCATTAAATCAATTCCCAGAGGACTGCCTAATCCAAAAGAACGTAAATGCTTTTCTAATACAGCATAGCCTTCTTTGACGTTGTTGTATTTTGGATTGTCAATAACATCTCTAAATACCTGACAGTAATAACTATTACAACTTATCTGTAAAGAACCCCGAACATCTAAGGGTCCACCATGGGGATGGCAACCTACACGTATATTCCCTAATCTATATCCACCGCCACAACCGTGTGTTGTATTGGGTTCCAGCACTCCTTCTTGAAGAGCAATAGCCGCCATTACCGTTTTGAAAGTACTACCAGGTGGGTAAACTCCCTTTACTGCTCGATTATATAGTGGCTTTACAGGATCCGTTAATAAGTATTTAAACGTATTTGCCCGCGATCTACCTACCAAAGTATTTGGGTCATAATCTGGGAAGTTGACAAATGCAATAACTTCTCCAGTTTGAGGTTCTATGGCAACTATCGAACCCTTCTTACCCTCCAGTAATAATCGAGCATAATTCTGCACATCGATGTCCAAGGTAGAAGTTGCATCTGGGCCCGCAATACTTGGATAGTTAAATTGGGAATCCTTAACTTCACCTTTTTGCTCGTATTTTCGGTTTTGCCAAACTGTTTTAATTCCCTTTATTCCCCTAAACTCTTTCTCGTAAAATCGTTCAAGTCCAGTTATCCCTACTAAATCTCCTGGCTGATAGTATTCATCACTTGCTAAAAGAGATTCATTGGCCTCTCCCAAATAACCTAATGCATGAGGTGCCGATTTACTGGCAAATTGTCTATCGGTTCTTGATTCAATAAAAAATCCTTTCAACCGAAACATATTTTCTCGTAAAAATGCAAATTGTCTTGGTGAAAGATTGCTGTAAAATGTAGTTGATTTATTGTTGGCGTTGTTCTTTTGTCGCTTCAATGCTTTAACCTTGGCATCAGCAAATAAATTGAGTAAGTCTTTACCAGGTAATTCCAATATCTTGCTCAGCAATGAAGTGTCAAGCTCTTTGATTTCAAAGGGAAAAACCGATAAATCATAGATGTGGGTATTGTAAACGATTAGTTTTCCATGTCTATCAAATAGATTGCTTCTTGAAGGGTATAATGTAATCTTGTTTAATGCATTATTAATCGCTACGCTTTCATAATCTTTTTCACCTAATTGGAGATTTATCAATCGTATCCAGTAAACCAATGCAATCAGCAGAATCAATGAAATAAATACAATTCGCTTGCCGCTGTGTTCCATATTAATGCCTCGGAATCAATTTGGTTGTTAAAAAGACAATGAACAAGGTTACCAATGAAGATGTAGCGGATAATAAAAGCACCAATGGTAGTTGAGTTACATCAAAATAATCCAGAGCAAAAAACAAAAAATGGTGAATGAATATAATACTCAGGGCATAGCCAATGAACGACATTCTCCCAATTGCATATTCATTTATCGTATAATGACCTTGAAGCTGAATAGAATCCAAATTAAAAAATCTGCGATCAATAAAATACTTAATAAATACAGTGGTTAGGGTGGAAGCGGTATGAATTCCGATGGAGCCGGATAAAATATCGATTGTTAGCCCGAAAAAATAAGCTATAACAAGGCCACCAAATTTATTTAAGTCAAAGGGTAAAATGAAAATAAAATACAAGTAGGGCAATGGCTTTATCCACCAAGCAATATTTAGTTGATCCACTAGATACACTTGGATAAGGGCCCAGATAAGAGCCGTAAAAAACCATTTCAACCAACTATTCATCTTCTTCGTTTTGCTGAATTGTCTGTTGAATTTCTGTTAGTTCCGATTGCTCTTTTAGTTTGATTACCGTAACTAAATTTAACCTTGTGAAATCAGTACTCAACTGAACTTTAATTTCATGAAAATTTGATGTTAATGATGTTTTTACGTCACTGATTGTTCCTATAGGTATACCAGCGGGGAATATTAAAGAATAATTACTTGTATATAATTTCATTCCCTTTTTCACTTTCTCAAATCGATTAACTTCTTGAAGATCAATAAATTTTGGATTATTGCCATCCCAATTAATTACACCTTGATTTAAAGTAATTTCCCTTACATATGGAGTTAATTCAAATTTAGAATTCAATACAGATAGCACCAAGGAATAATTGTCTTTAGATTCAAATACTATTCCTACAATCCCATTTGGACCAATAACGGCCATGTTCTTTCCAATACCATGTTTCTTTCCTTTATCTATGATCAGGAAGTTATTTCTTCGATTGGTGGAATTCTTAATTACTTGGGCCGAAATTTGTTCAAATCGAATAAGAGTTTTCGTATTGGTATCGGTATACTGGGTATCACTAAAGATACCTGAAGATTGCAAATTCCATGATAACTGACTTCTTAACAACTGATTTTCAATTAACAAGGCTTCATTATGTTGCTTTAAATCAAAATATGCAGTAATGTCCGATTTCTCCTTGTCGATTTTCCTGTAAAATCCCAATGTTTGATTGAAAAATACTGAACGCTGATATAAGTTGTACTGAACAATTTGCAATAAGGCACTGAACAGTATAACCACGAACAGCAGGGGATAAGCCCTATTCCGTATCCAACGGAATATTACAATCATGAGAAGAGAATTAAGCTGTCATTAAGAATTTGAATCGACCAATGTTTTTCAAAGCTGTTCCTGTCCCACGAACAACAGCTCGAAGTGGATCTTCAGCGATATTTACACGCAATTTTGTCTTTAAAGATATTCTTTTATCTAACCCTCTTAATAATGCGCCACCACCTGTTAGCCAAATACCATTGGTTAAAATATCTGCACTTAATTCTGGTGGTGACTGTTCCAAAGCCTTTAAAATTGCTTCTTCAACTTTCATGATACTCTTATCCAAAGCACGCGCAATTTCACTGTAACTAACCATTATCTGCTTAGGTATTCCTGTCATTAAGTCTCTACCATAAACAGCATAATCTTCTGGCGGAGAATCTAATTCTTGCAATGCACTTCCAATATGGATTTTGATTTTTTCGGCAGTTCGTTCCCCAATAAGCAAGTTATGTTCTCTGCGCATGTATTCCAAAATATCCATGTTGAATTCATCTCCAGCAACACGAATACTTTCGTCACAAACAATTCCACCTAGAGCAATAATTGCAATTTCCGTTGTACCACCGCCAATATCTACTACCATGTTCCCTTGGGGCTGAGTAACATCAATACCTATACCAACCGCAGCAGCCATTGGCTCATGAATTAAATAAACTTCCTTCGCACCACTGCGTTCCGCACTATCCTTTACAGCTCTTTTTTCCACTTCAGTAATACCTGAAGGAATACAAATTACCATTTTTAACTGAGGGGGTGCAATCCAACGATTTTGATGATTTAGCATTTTAATCATGCCACGAATCATATGTTCAGCAGCTTGGAAATCGGCAATAACGCCATCCTTTAATGGACGAATACAACGGATGCCTTCATTTTCCTTACCAAACATTTGCATGGCATCTTTTCCAACCGCAATAACATTGCCTGTTTGTCGCTCAATGGCAATGATACTTGGCTCATCCACAACAACTTTGTCCTTGAATATAATTAGTGTATTCGCTGTACCTAAGTCGATGGCAAGCTCTTGGGTAAGAAAACTGAAAAGTCCCATTAGTAATGATGTGTTGTTGCAAAATTAATTATAACATCCGTTTTTCAAGCAATTAATATTAAAAATCCCAATGTAAACCGATTAAATGTTGGGGTTTTTGTGATTTTTTATCCATCCAAGGTACAGAGAATTCATATTTTAATGGAAATCCCATGATATATGTACGAACACCGAAACCCAAACTGAAAATCCAGGGATTGTGTATAGAGGTGTACCAAAGTTGATAATTACTTGTTCTTATCTGTTTCGTGTGATAAGGATTGGACAGCGAATTTGGATTTTTGTCTACAAATGCCATTCCTGCATCCCCAAATAGGTATGAGGTTAGGTCGCTGATAAAAATATTTCGTATCTGATTTTTAATTAATGATTTAAAAAAATCAATTTCAAGTTGTTGTTGAATCGAAATATAAGAAGATCCTATTCTGCTTCCGTAAACAAATCCTCTAACTGGCAATCCAAATCCAATCATATTGAAATTCGCATCCAATTTGATTGCCGGAATTTGATCGATATATTGTTGGTTATTAATCCATCCATCGGTCCCGCCAATTAGATATAATGTTTGGGTCTTTCCTAAAGTGTAAATGCTGCTAAATCGATTTCGATATAAAAAGTGTTTCCCCACAGACTTGGTTGAAAAACCTTCCACTTTAAAAATGAAATTATTGGAATTATTCTGTCCGAAAAAGGTAGGTCCGGCAGTTAATTTCGATTGAATGTTCCAGCGTTTCAAGGATGTTTGGCTGCTTTTCTGCATCGAATTATATCCGATCGAAAATAATAAACTACCCAATACATTTTTGGTAGAAGGGGTAATTGGTTGACTTAAACTGCTAATCCGAGAATAAAACGCATCGTATCGAATTTCACCATCAAGCGAGGTTATGATGCAATTCGACCAATGTTTCGATAAACCTACAACATTGCTTAATGAACTATTACGAACGTAATTGTTTTCTTCAGAAACAAAATTTCTGTTCCTCCATAACAGTCTATGATTGATACTTAAATTCTTGTTTAAATTCAAATGCTGATCAATCTCCATACCCATACGACTGCCAACGATATTACTAAAAATCATCATTGTGAGGTTGTGATTATTTAGTTTATCGGCAATATGCAATCGTATGGTTGGGGTAAAAGGACTATTTATCAGATTTTTCAATGGAATTCTGTTATAGTAGGTGAAATCTCGATTTTCGTAATTGGATAAATATATCCCTGCGTGCTTGAGATAATATCCGGGAGTTATAAATTGAATTTGGTAATCGCCAGTATATTGATCTACTAGTTGTTGTTTGGTTTTATTCTGCCATGACCGATAGGAGAAATTACTAATAAATTGAAAACCAATTATATTGTTAACCAACTCAACGGTATCCAACGTTACTAGTGCTTGTAACGTGTCTTTGGGTTCAAACTGTTTGTAAAGTTTTATGATCTCCTGCTTAGTTTCTTGCCAATTATTGAGGACTTTTATTATAGGTGTAGCATATTGATTTCCAGTTTCTAAAATCTGGTCTCGATAATCTTTAAAATGCTTGAAATTATTCAATGTAAAACCAGTATTCCATTGTAAATCTTCGTCTTTATAAAATTCAATAAAATTCAACTTCCAAAAATGGTTATAACTGGAAGTATAACTAATTCTATTGGATGTTTCTGTGAGTATACTTCCAATTACCGGCAACTTATTGAATGTGTCTGTGCGAACTAATAAGAATGAATGGTTTTGAATTTTATAGGTGGAAAGTAAATAAATAATATTGATTGCTTGAATCCCATTTTTATTATTTTGAAGTTCATTTACCCTGGAAGTAACCAAAAGGTGTTGAGTGTTTTTATATATTGAATATACTTCGGTTGTAATTTCAATTACGGAGCCGGCAATGGAATTGATAAATCTATCGTAATTATTCGATAAATATTTATGTATGTTGTAGGTTAGGCCTGTATTGATTTGATCTAATTTTAAATTTAAACTATCGATTAATACAAGATCTGTATTTTCTGAACAGGTGAAAATGCTACATGATAGTCCTTTTCTGACTGCGAAAAAGAATTTATTGGTTATGCTATCATACCATAGTTGATATTCATTTTTACGAAACCAGGGATTAATGTGATCATGAGAATTAAATTCTGCTATTGTCGTAGGTTTATTTTTTTCAGATAGCAATACCAATTTATCACTGATTTCATCCGAAAGAAGAATTAAATAGGAATTGAATTTGTTGGCAGATATATTTTGAATGGTTTTTCCCGTAAACAAACTAGTTATTGGAATATCACTGGATAGAAGTTGAGTCTTTAAATTTATCGCCGGAATACTACGGTACCATTCATCAAAGGTCTGCTTAAATTGAAATAAAAAAGCTTCGTTTAACTGATTTGTGTATTTAACTGTAAACCAAATAGTTGATTCAATATTCTTGTTGGAACTTGATAATATATTATTCCAAATATACTTTCCGAACGTGGCTTGTGCTTCCGCGGGTATTTTATGTAAATTTTCGTAATAACCTTGATTAGAGAAAAAGAGGAATTGATCGGCATCTTTAGCGCTCCAAGGTTTAGCATTCAAATAACAATATCCATGAATTAACCAAATTGGTAATCTCACAGCATCGCCCTGATTTAAGCGTTGTTTAACCCCAACTCCATGAAGAAACTCATCCAATAGAATATAGGAAACTAAAAATTGGATATCGGATTTTATGTCCTGAAATCGTTGTGCCACAAAAAGGGGGAAGATTTTCTCTTTGGTATAAATTCGAGAAATATTATGCTGCTCAACGTAGATTTTAGTTTCTTTAAATGCATCATTGTAAGAATCTAAATCCGTAAATAATTGAAGTTCGATATCTGCTGTTAACTTATATCCAAGCTGCAACTCAATTTTTTGTAAGGTCTCATTCAATTGAATAAATACGCTATCAATTAGTCGTTTATGTAATTGGGGGTCAAGTTCCGTGTATAATTTAACTCTACCGTATTTTAAGCATTGGGAAGATAGGCTATAATTACTTTTGTTGTTGTGATTAAATGCACTTGTTGAACTCCTACCAATTGAGCCCATTGCTAAATTAGAAGCAATGAAGTAAAACAATATTAATAGGCAATTTCTCAAGTTGCGAATACTTCGAAAATACTAATTTAAATTGGTTTCTAAAAATCAATACGGCTTGTAGTAAATTTGTGCTATGCTTCAAGACAAATCACAATATTTTATTCAACTGGAAGAATCGTTTGGCGCCCACAATTATCATCCTTTACCTGTTGTCTTGGAGTATGGGAAAGGGGTAGAGGTCTGGGATGTAAATGGTAAGAAATATTGGGATTTTTTATCGGCTTATAGTGCTGTTAATCAGGGGCATTGTCATCCCAAAATCATTAAAGCATTACACAATCAATCGGAACAACTAACCTTAACATCTCGTGCATTTCACAACAATCAATTAGGCCCCTATGAGAAATACATAACAAATTTGCTTGGATTTGATCGTGTTTTACCTATGAATACCGGTGTAGAAGGAGGAGAGACCGCTATTAAATTAGCAAGAAAGTGGGGGTATGAGATTAAAGGAATAGCAAGTAATCAAGCCAGAGTGGTATTTGCAACAGGTAATTTTTGGGGTAGAACTATTGCAGCTATAAGTTCATCTCAAGATGCCGATAGTTATGGGAATTTTGGCCCATTGGTTCCTGGGTATGATGTAGTTCCCTATGGCGACCTACTACAATTGGAAGCCGCTTTAAGTAATAAAAACACCTGTGCATTTATGGTGGAACCGATTCAAGGAGAAGCGGGCGTAATTGTTCCTCCCGCAGGTTATTTAAAAGGTGTTCGCGACTTATGTTCCAAATACAATGTACTCTTTATTGCCGATGAAGTACAAACGGGATTAGGTAGAACCGGTAAGATGTTATGTTGCGACCATGAAAATGTGAAACCGGACATATTGATATTAGGTAAAGCGCTAGGAGGTGGCGTGTTACCAGTGAGTGCTGTGTTAACCTCTCATGAGGTTATGGGGGTTCTTCATCCAGGTCAGCATGGATCTACCTTTGGGGGAAATCCGCTGGCTTGTGCAGTTGCTATGGCATCATTGGACGTCTTAATAGATGAAAAAATGATTGAAAATGCCGAAGCGATGGGAAAGATATTTAGAGAAAGAATGAAAAATATCCAATCGGAATTAATTTTAGATGTTCGTGGTAAAGGATTGCTGAATGCCATTGACATCAAACCTTTTGGTGAAAATAAGACTGCCTACAACATTTGTTTAGAATTATTATCCCATGGATTATTAGCAAAACAAACACATACCCATACAATTCGATTTGCTCCGCCTTTGTTAATTTCTGAAAGTCAATTACATGAGGCTTGTGATATCATAGAATCTACAATTATCTCAATAAATTCATAGAAAATTAGATATTTATTGTATATTTGCACCCCCGCTCGGGTGGCGGAATAGGTAGACGCGCAGGACTTAAAATCCTGTTGTCAGCAATGACAGTACGGGTTCGATTCCCGTCCCGAGCACAAAATGAGCAGATTAGCCATTTTTTCAATTTGGTTGCTAATCATTGCTTCCTGCAACAATCCCCAAATTTCAGGCAGATACATTAGCGAAACAGATACCAACTTCTCTGTTGATATTCGTTCGGCAAGTGCTAAAATCAACAAAGATCCGAAAAATGCAGAACTTTACTACTTTAGGGGCAATGCGTTCTTCTTTGAAAAAAGATTCAAAGATGCCGTCACCGATTTAGAATGGGCTATATCTCTTAATAACAAACAGCCCATTTATCATTATAAAATAGCAGAAACGTATTTATCATTAGATTCAGCACAGCCTAAAAAAGCCAAAGAACATTTGGAAGAATGCTTGCGATTAAAGTCTGATTTTAACGAGGCGAAATCGTTGCTTGCTTATTTGTTTTTAGCTCGTCAGCAATACACAGAAGCGGATAAATTATATAAAGAGCTTCAAGAAGACCCCGCATACCGCGAAAAAGCAATGGTATATAGGGCCATTGCTGCGAAAGAACAAAAAGACACATCGGCTGCAATTAATCTTTTGCAAACGGTACTTAAAGAAAATTCAGAAAATTATGATGCAACGATGCAATACACATTGTTGTTAATGGCTAAACGAGACAATCAATCGTTGATTTGGGCAAAAAAAGCTGCCACTATGAATGAGTTTAGTGATGAAGCATTGTATCACTATGGATTAGCATCTCAATGGAACGGTTCCTTTAAAACTGCAATGGAATTGTACGAACGAACATTAAAACTCAATCCAAACCATATCATGGCTCGATATAACATGGCGATTATTGAATTTGAATTTGAGAATTATCAAACAGCTAATTCCCATTGTGATGAAATTTTGAGAATGTCTCCAGAATATACTAAGGCAATTACGCTTAAAAAAGAGTGTTTGAGAAAATTAACAAAATAAAAAAAGCCGCCTAACTAATTGCTAGACGGCCGTGAATTTATAATAATAGCCAATTATTTCTTAACTAAGGTAATATCCGAGTACAAAGTATCGGTTGAACCCGATGGGAAATTGAATAAATATTTGCGATTTAAGATGATCTTTTCACCGGTTAATGATTTGATCTTCCAGCTAACACCAAAAAAGCTAATATCATCTCCATTTGCACTAGGCATTCCCCAACTTAATACATCTACATCTTTATCCGATGGGTCGCATTTTTGATTGTTTGTTACTGTGAATGTAGTGGTTGTAGTAAAGTCATAAACGTCATCTTGTTTGCATTGCTCAATACTTTCTGTTTTTTCTCCTTGTCCACTGTCTATCCAGGAAGTTAACTTCCAAGAATGCATCATGAAAACTTCTTGTTTGGTTTTACCAGAGATGTCAATGGTTCCATTGTTGTTGTTCGAGCCACCTTCGTCGTTGCAAGAAGCTAAAAATCCAATAGCCCCAAGCATCATTGCAGATAATAATAATTTTCTCATAGGTTGAATTCCAAATTTATTGGCAATTATCTCATTTAACAAGTATGATTAAAGATTTGTTAAATAATTTTACATTATCGTTCTATCCGTAAATCATTTATTACTTCCGCTGCCATTCGCAAACCAAATAGCGCTGGCATGAATGAAATAGTACCGTAAAAACTCTTTTTGAAATTACTACCATCCGTTAATTTTACGGAGTCTCTGTTAATTTCACTTTCATTAAAAACCGCCTTGAAACCTTTATAAACACCATGCTTATGCAATCTTTTTCGCACATTTCTTGCAAATGGACAATTATAAGTTTTAGAAATATCTGTAACACTCACTTTACTTGCATCGGTTTTACCACCTGCCCCCATACTTGATATTAAACGTTGTTTATATTGAACACAGGTTTTAATTAGATAAACTTTTGGGGTTACAGAATCAATACAATCCATTACGTAATCGAATCGCTCCGATTCAATTAATGCCATTGTATGCTCTGGCCTTTGAAAAGAATCAATAACCGTTAGTTTTAGATTGGGGTTAATATCCATCATCCGATCAGCCATTATCTGTGCTTTCTTTTTACCAATTGTGCTATTCAATGCAGGTAACTGTCTATTCTTATTTGTAACATCTACGATATCTCCATCTACAATGGTTATTTTTCCTATTCCTGCTCTGCAAATAAATTCCGCAGCATAACTACCAACGCCACCTAAACCAACGACTAGTACGTTTTTCTTTGATAGATTTTCTAATTGTTCTTTACCAATAAGGAGTTCCGTTCTTTCTAACCAAGATAAATCCATGCTCGCAAATTTATAACGCAACTTGCTACCTTTGTGCTATGCGAACATCTATTGTGTGTTTTTTCATAGCATTCTTATTGAAAACAAATATTTATGGTCAAGTATCGTCTTCATTGGGGTGGTCAAAAATTAGCACAAATTCACAAATAGCAATTTTGGCAAAATCAGAACAACAACTTCAAACGCTATTTCCAACCTTCGACGGGTATTGGCATGCTTTCGTATTAACTAAACCTGAATTCAACTCTAATAAGATTCAAATTTTATCGAAAATATCAACGCCGATTTCGGGGAATAATGGTTCAGATTATTCCTTAATACATATTCGATTTAAACCAGAAAATATAGAATCGTTATTAAACGATGATGGTATATTTTATATGGATTTAAGTAGCAGGTTAAATGCGCCAAGACCGTTAAATGATACCAGTAGGTATCTGTCTAATGTGGATAAAGCAGAATTGGGAATTATCAATGGTTTAAAACAAAATTATACAGGCAAAAACACCATCGTAGGTATAGTCGATATTGGATTTCAAACGGATCACCCTACGTTCTTTAACAAACAAGGTAATAAAACAAAAATCCTATCCATGTGGCATCAACAGCATGCAACCGGTAATAGACCTACTAATTTCAACTACGGATCGGAATATAAAGACACGCAAGAAATTCTGACAGCAATAGACGATGATGGGACACACGGCACCCATGTAGCTGGAATAGCCGCAGGTTCTGGATTATTGTCCTCAAATTTCAAATATCGCGGAATGGCACCGGAAGCGGAACTCAGTTTTGTGGGTATTAAATATGCCAACGACACTTTACAAGGCTCTGCATTGGGAGATTATGTGGTTGCTAATCCAACTATAATTGATGGGTATAAATATCTATTCGATTTAGGAGAAAAATACCAAAAGCCTGTGGTGGCTAATTTAAGCTGGGGTATGCATACCGGACCTCATGATGGCACAAGTTTATTTGATTTGGCAGTAGCATCCATCGTTGGACCTGGTAAAATTGTAGTTGGAGCGGCAGGTAATGACGGTGGAAATAAAATGCATATTGGGGGAAATTTGATGGGAGATACTATTCACACACTCGCCTTAGACCGATCTCGAAAAGATTATCCAAAAGAGAATGTTTATGTGGATGCTTGGGGTGACCCCAATAAACGATTAAACATACAAATATCATTGGTAGACACTCTAGGAAATATAATTTTATCGAGTAAATGGAATAAAGTTGGGGACTGTGTAAATTGTGGTGCATATCGTGAACGTATTCATGTTGGAAATGACACATTAGATATTGTTTGGTCAGAACAAATATATCCGATGAATAACAAGCCCAATGCACTAATGATGATAGAGAATAACAAGCCCAAGAATAGGTATATACGAATTAGTTTTAACGCGGAATCTGGATTTCACGCATGGAATTCGGGTCAATCGTATCGGTGGACTTCAGGGACATTTTCTCAAGGACATAAAGATGTTTCGTTCGGCGTTAAATACCAAGAAGGAAGTTCTGAATTTTCTGTTGGTGAAAATGGCGGCACAGGAGGTAGAACTTTAAGTGTTGGAGCTTACGTAGCAAGAAACAAGTGGTTGAATTTTGAACAACGTTTAATTGAAGAGCCTTGGCTTTCCCCAGGTGCAATTGCAGGATTTTCATCCAGAGGACCTGTACCTGGCATAGGCGATTACAGATCAGTTAGACAAAAACCCGATATTATCGCACCCGGTCATCATATAGCTTCAGCATTGCATAAAAATCAATATGCCGATTGGATGAATAATCAAATTGTTCACAAACAAAATTGGAGAAATTCAAATCAATATTATGTTCAATTTTCCGGTACTTCCATGGCAGCACCTCATGTTACGGGCGTTGTAGCACTATACCTTCAAGCAAATCCTAATTTATCTCCTGAAGACATTAAAAATTTGTGGCGTTATTACCACACCAGAGATCAGTTTACAGGAAATGATTCTAATAATGCAGCAGGCTTTGGTAAAATTAATTCTTTTGATGCAATTCAATTTTTGGAAAAGTTCTTAATTGTAAAATCGCATAAAGCAGATAAAGTAAGTATAATATTAAATTCGGAAAGTAAAGAACTTTCAATTATTTCAGAATTGAATATATCTACAAACTGTGATTTTCAATTGTTAGATATCAATGGCAGAGGTGTATTGCACAAGTTAAATACCGATTTACGCTATCCAATTTCACTCATGCAAATTTCTTCTGGTATTTATTTTTATAAAATGTCGATAAATGGAGAAAATTCAAGCGGGAAGCTGTTTATTCCCTAATGATTCTTTTCTTCTAAATATTGCAGATAAGACGAAATATGTCGATCTTTTTTCTGCTCATAAATATCGTCAATGGTAACCATAATCCCAGTTTCTTCAACACTCCCAAAGTGGTGATTAATTGCCGTTCCGAAGGTTTTCATCGTAGGACTCAAGCTCATGTACGCATTAAAAAGAGGAGGAATGTGAGAGCCAAATTCTCGTACTTTTTGTGTAAGTAATTTATGGGCTTCTTTAAAACTTAATCTGCTTAGTTCTTGTATGAATTCCGAATGTTCATTTCCAAGGGTAACCGGTGATTGGATATGAACTAATTGTTCATTATCTGGAAAAAATGCATTCATAAATCCAAGAATTAAATTTCGTGCATCGCGTTGAAAATCAGGATACATAGTTACTTTGCCAAAGAAATATTTAATCTCTGGATGTTTTACAACCAATGCACCCAAGCCATCCCATAAATTATCTAAAGAAAAAATCCCTTTTCTACTATCTGCACTGGGTTGAAAATTTGGCTGAACAAAACTTCTTCCTAGTTCTATAGTATAGGGGAAATAAACATTTTTTAGCTTGTCTGAGTATTTAAAAATCTCGTGTGTAGATAAGTGGAAATTACCTTCAGTATCCTTAGCAGTGCCGCAAAAAGAAAAGCGATAACCGCCAACAATTTCTTGCTCTGCTGGATTCCAAACAATTAACTGCCAATAGGAGAATTCCCCAGAGTCAAATTCATCAATATCAACCGATTTCCCTGTTCCTCCACCTGCTCTTCTGAAAGACAATTCTCTTAATCGACCAATTTCTAACATTAAATTGGGCTTTGTATCGCCTTGAAAAATATAGATTTCATTATCAGCATTGTTTGTAGGACGAACAAAAATATCGGCTGTTAATTCCTGAATTAAAGTTTCCTTGGGAATTGGTGAAATAATATCCAATACTGATTCCATTTTGGTAAAAATACAAAATTCTGAGTAAATCTTATTTAAAAGCTACGATTTCGATCATCGGAAAGGGTATAAACAAAATCTTTTAATTCTTGAGCTTGTTCCCATGCCATGTGTTTTGAAAATCGAGTATAGGGTATAGGTTTACCAAAATATAGATTCACACTCGTGTTCATTTGTTTATACAACTCACTGGGCAACAGCATCATCTCCAAGTTAAACTTGATATTAAAAAATCTGCGAATCTTTGCAAGATTATAGAACGTATTCGAGTTAGATCCATCTATAAAAACAGGAACAATTTGCATTTGGTATTGAATAGCTTTAGTAATGAAACTCTTCTGCCATTCTAAATCCACAATTTTTCCATTGATTTTTCTACTGCAAAGCCCGGCAGGTAGCACCTCGATTACACCGGCTGATTCATAGAGTTTATCAATATTCTTCAATGCTTCCTTACTCGATCTTCCGAGTTTATTAACCCCGCTGCATTGCTCTTGAATTTGTGGAATATGCGTTACGATTTCGTTTGCGATAACTTTTACATCTGATCTTACATCCATTAATGTTTTAAGTAAACACATAGCATCCAATCCTCCCATGGGATGGTTGGCTACCACTATAACAGGACCGGTAGAAGGTAAATTTTCAAGCCCATGAACATGCAATGTTATATTCATATGTTCAAGCACCTTTTCTACGAATTTGCCACCCCGAATATTTCTATAATTCAGGAGAACACCGTTTATTATGTCTAAATGGAAGAATTTATGCAACCATCGTACAACAAACCCAGGAATGTACTTATGGTTTTTGGGGAATTTATGTTTTAAAATTGCCTCAATATCAACTTGTAATAAAGGTAATTCAATATCTTTACTTCCCTCCATAAGTACAGCTATTAACCCAATATCGTTGCTTTGGTAGCTTCAAGGATTTCAAAAGCTTTCTTGGAATTTGCAGCTTCAGAATATACCCGTAAAACAGGTTCCGTACCGCTAGGTCTTATCATTACCCAATCTCCAGAATCCAACCTGAATTTATAGCCATCTACGTCTTCAAGTGCTACAACATTGTATTGTCCAAAGTTTTTATAACTGTTTGATTTGCAATTTTCAACAATCATTTCCTTTAAGTTGTTGTCTAAGTGTAAATCATATCGTTCAACAGCAAAAGAACCTACCAAATTGTATACATCTTGAATCAATTCAGAAACAGTTTTTCCTGTTTTTGCCATATACTCCATAATTACAAGACCCATCCAAACCCCATCTCGTTCCGGAATATGCCCTTTGATAGCAATACCGCCACTTTCTTCGGCACCGATCAACACATCGTCGGTCACCATATATTCACATATATATTTAAATCCGATTTTGGTAGTAATGGATTCAAGGCCTCGTAATTCACATAATTTTTGCACTTTATCACTTACACTAAAACTCTTTACTACTTTGCCGCTTAATCCCTTGTATTGCGTTAGATATTCAATTAATAACAAAATCAAATGGTGACTGTCTACAAAATTGCCATGTTCATCAAAAAAGCCAATACGATCGGCATCACCGTCTGTAGCTAATCCACACTGAAACAACGGATTGGATGAAATGATTGGACCGATTTCTGGTAAATTTTTCAGAATTGGCTCGGGTGCTCTTCCTTTAAAACCTGGATTATAATGCCCATGCAAAATCTCCGCGTTGGGCATCAACTGTTTTACAATTCTTTGCCCGGCACCATACATAGCATCGTAAACTAACGATGAAGACATGTTTTCCAATGCATTCATGTCGAAAGAATCTCTTGCGTGTTGCGCATACATAGATTCCATATCCAAATAAGCAATTGCCCCAGAATCCACATACCATTGAAAATCATGTTTTGGCGAAATTTCATCATTTTCAATTATGGCTTCTACCTTAGATACTTCCGTTGGTGTAGCAGGACCACCATATCCAGCCTTAATTTTATAGCCGTTGTACGATGGTGGATTGTGGGAAGCAGTAAGAATTATTCCGGCTCCTGCATTACCTTTATTAGCAGCTAACGAGATCATGGGAGTTGAGACAAATCCCGTTGAAATACTTACTTTAATGCCTGCATCGGCCAATTGCATCGCCGTTTCTTGTGCAAACATTTCTCCACCAAATCGACAGTCATACCCAACTACACAATATTTAGGCAAATTGCTACTATTTAACCATTTAGCCGTAGCATGTGCCACTCTTCTAACATTCGTAACGGTAAAATCGCGAGCAATAATTTCTCTCCAACCGTCGGTTCCAAATTTAATTTGATACATATAAGTCGTAATCTTTCGTTTTATAAAAATGCATTTTCACCCGTTATTTCCATACCGAGTATTAATAAATGTATATCATGAGTACCTTCATAAGTAACTACGCTTTCCAGGTTCATCATGTGACGCATAATCGGGAACTCACCAGTAATACCCATACCGCCTAACATTTGTCTAGCTTCTCTAGCGATATTTAAAGCTATTTCTACATTGTTTCGCTTCGCCATGGAAATTTGAGCTGGGGTTGCTTTGCCATTGTCCATCAATACACCTAAGCGCCAAACCAATAATTGAGCTTTGGTGATTTCGGTAATCATCTCGCTTAACTTTTTTTGCTGCAATTGAAATCCAGCAATTGGTTTTCCAAATTGTTCTCGTTGTTTTGAATAACGCAAAGCAGTATCATAACAATCCATAGCCGCACCCAAAGCACCCCATGCAATACCATAGCGAGCCGAATTTAAACAGGTTAAAGGACCTTTCAATCCGGTAACACCGGGCAAAATATTCTCCTTTGGTATTCGAACATTATCAAATACCAATTCGCCCGTTGCACTGGCTCGTAAACTCCATTTATTATGCGTTTCCGGTGTAGTAAATCCTTCCATTCCTCGCTCAATAATCAAACCATGAATGATTCCTTGTTCGTTTTTGGCCCAAACCACAGCTACATCGGCAAAAGGGGCATTACTAATCCACATTTTGGCACCATTTAGCAGATAATGGTCTCCTTTGTCTTCAAATTTTGTAACCATTCCACCGGGATTTGAACCGTGATCAGGCTCAGTTAATCCAAAACAACCAAGCATTTCACCGCTAGCTAATTTGGGGAGAAACTTACGTTTTTGTTCTTCACTGCCGAACTTATAGATTGGATACATCACTAAGGATCCCTGAACTGATGCAGTAGACCTAATTCCACTATCGCATCGTTCCAATTCTTGCATAATTATTCCGTAAGTAGTGTAATCCATCCCGCCACATCCATATTCTGAAGGTAATTGCGGCCCAAAAGCACCAATGGCACCTAATTCTCTAACGATGTGACGAGGAAAACTTGCCTCTTGAGCATATTGTTCAATAATTGGACTTAACTCACGTTTAACCCAGTCTCTAACGGAGGAACGAATTAATTTTTGTTCTTCTGACAAGAATTCATCAATACTATAAAAATCAGGAGCTGAGTAGCGATCTTTGCCTTGATTCATTGATTTGAGTTCGTCTAAAGTCATAATTTTATGCGGTTAATGCAAAACTACATAACTTTGATTCATTTATTTTAAATAACCTGTTAACATTATACTAATGGTAGTTTTTATTGATCGATTGCGAATTAATGGACCGATAGGTTGGTATGAATCTGAAAGAAAGGAAGGCGTTGAATTATTTGTTTCTGTTCATATCGATTACGAAATGAATTCCATCGAAGACGATTTATCACAGACTATAGATTATCTAGAAATTGCGACTGTGGTAATTAAATTAGCTGAATTGGAATGCAAATTACTCGAGACGTTATCTGTAGACATAGCAAATTCCTTGTTTATGAAATATAGTAATTTTGCGATGAATTCAATTAAAATTAAAATCGAGAAAAGATTACAACATAAAATTGGAATTCAACTAGACTATGTTGGAATTGAACGCGAATTCAATAATCCCATTTAAACGTTTATTTTGATTTAATGTCAATTTAATCGCAAATACATTCCCTAAATTTGTACTAGATGTTGAAGAAAAGTATTTTAATAGTAATCACGGGATTAACGGGTCATTTTCTGCATGCTCAAGTTCCTGCAATTACCGGATGGGTATATGACAAGGAGACTTTGGAGACCATTCCAGGTGCAGTTATCGTAAACGTTGAAACCAATGAAAACACACAATCCAATACTTGTGGTTATTATCAATTACCAACCACTCGGGGAGACAAATCTATTGCCGTTGCAGCTGCTGGTTACAGACCGATTAAGGTCTTAGTTGAAGTGGAAGCAAGTGTAACGAAGAATATTTTTTTAATACCTGTTAAATTCGATGAGTTGGACTCAGCTGAAGAGATTTTAAGTTTATACAATCAGAAAACTTCGTTTTACTCACCAAGAAGAAAACAAATCATCGAGGCACCATCTGTTTTAAGTGTAAATGACCCTGTAAAATATTTGCAATTTTTACCGGGTGTTACAGGGGGGATTGAGGGATTAGCAGGCTTGGTTGTAAGAGGTAGTAATCCCGATCAAAGTTTACAAATGATGAACGGCATGCCCTTATATGGAAATGGCCATTTATGGGGTTTTTTATCAAATTTCAATCCTGAAATCATTAAATCTGCCGACTTTTACCGGGGCGTCGCACCAGCAAGATATGGAGGTAGAGCAGGGGGAGGTGTAATGGATGTACAAATGGCGGGTGGTAATGCGGTTTCTTGGACTGGTTTAATGCACATGGATTTAATTTCCGCAAACGCAGTAGCCAATGGTCCATTGGATCATCGAGGAAAAGTCACGGCATCCATTGGAATAAGAAGAAGTTATTTGGATTGGTTGTTGGGAAGTACAGGGCCAGACGCGGCGTTAATTGGAAATACTCACGACATTAATGCGAAAGTTGATTACAAAGAAAGTCAAAAGACACAATGGAGTTTTTGGGTATATAATGGTAGAGATAAGTTTGGATTGCAACAGACAATTTCAGAAACTGATTCGTTGGGAAGATTATTGGATATTAGTTTGAAATTAATAACGAGTTGGCAAAATACGTTGGCTGGGGTTCGTTGGTCACATGAATTTAATTCCAATCATTTTGGTTCGATTTCGGCTGGAATGACACGATACAAATACAACTCATTGTTTGGACTGAATGGCTCCATTACTACGGATACTTCAAAAAGAACGGCGGAGTACAGTGAAACATACAGTAACACCATCAGTGATTTCCACGTTAATGGAGACTTTAGTTACATTTATACGCATCAATATTCAATAAATTATGGGAGTCAGTTAGCAATTCACGGTCTTAAGCCTGGTAGAACGGAGATTATCTCAAAGGATGGAAATAATCCGGCAACCACGGAAAGATATGGTGTGGCAAATCAACAAACAGTGGTAGAATGGGCGAATTATGCCGAAGTGGATATGCATCCGAACGCAGGACTTAGCATTAATCTTGGAATGCGCCTTTGGAGTTTCTTTACTGCAAAAAGAGTTTGGGTTAGACCCGAGCCAAGAATTACTTTATCTCAGTTATTGGAAGGCAAAAATCGGATACAACTTGGTTTGGGTATGAGTAATCAAGGATTACATCAATTATCAAGTGTAAATGGAATATTACCAGCAGATATTTGGTTTCCAAGCGGTGAAAACTTCAGCCCGCAGCGTACTACTCAAATTAGTGGAGCATTTATCAAACCGGTAGCTAAGGGAACAGAACTTTCGGCCGAGGTTTATTACAAAGGCTTTAACGGAATTACAGACTTAACAGGAATTGAGGAAGACCCATTGCTTCCTAATTATTGGGAACGATCTATAACCCAGGGCAAAGGAACATCGTATGGATTTGAAATGTTATTGTCAAAAAGAACCGGAGTAATAACGGGTGTGGCGAGTTACACGTATTCCAAAACACAAAGACAATTTCAATTTATCAATGAAAATCAACCATTTCCTTATCGTTGGGATAGACCTCATCAAGCAAAAGTACAGTTAACCATTCAAGCTTCTAACGCATTTAAAATTAATATTGCAGGGGTGTTTATGAGTGGCAATTTACAAACTGTTCCAACCGGTAAATATCTTTCAGCAGACAATAGAATTGTATACGATTACACCATGAAAAACAATTATCGTATGCCCAATTATAAAAGAATTGATATTGGTTTTATTAAACAGATCAAACCATTTATGAGAAGGGGCTATGAAGAATTTTATGGAATCAATGTTTACAATGTTATGAATTGGTTTAATCCGATGTTTGCCCAAATAGAAATAGAATCAAATGGCTTAGTTCGATTGCAAGGCACCAGTTATTTTCAGTTTGTTCCATCCGCATTTTATCGCATTCAATTTTAAAACCAAATGAAAATCAATAATTTAATTTATAGTTTATTAGGAGTAGTTATTTTCTCAAGTTGTACCCAAGATCTTGATATTGGGCAAATAAAATTTGAAGAAAAATTGGTACTAAACGCATTAGTAACCAATATTGAAAATGCAGGTGTTGCAGTTTCAAATACGGTTCCAATTGACGATTCTACGCCACCAAAACCGTTGTTGAATTGCAAAGTTAATATTATAGACATGCAGGGGAAATCAACCCCAATGACCTACTCTTTTGTTTCAAACAAATACATTGGCGCTATAATTCCAAAAGCAGGTGAAAAATATATAATTTTAGTAGAACATCCCAAATACGGTGCTGCTCAAGGTGAGTTTTTGATGCCTTCCAATCCAATTGGACTTCCCAGTACATGGAAAGATAACACAGGTTTTGATGCCAACGGCAACCCAACAGGAACAATAACTTGTTACATTAATGATGATGGTGATACCCGTAATTATTACGAAGTTAATCTGTACAGATATAATGATTTTCTTGCGGAATGGTTTCAATTTACGCCGGTTTCAAATGATCCAGAAATAAGCGAAAATTCAATTGTTACTGACCTTGGCGGGCTACTACTTTCTGACAAAAGTTTCAATGGTAAAACCAAACAAATTTCATTCAATACCGAGTATGCAAGTGCGGGTAATCAATACAAGTATTTAGTTGAAATCAAAAGTCTAAGCGCTGAATATTACCAGTATTTCCAATCAGTTGATGCTTATGAAAATAACAATTCGATATTTCCAGAACCTCAGCCGATATTGTCCAACGTAACAGGTGGAAGAGGAATTTGTGCCGGAGCTTCCGTATTAAGAGATACTATTCGTTAATTAGACTACGTTACCGTGTTAAAAAAAGAGAATACCATTAAAATAATTAACGCTCATCAGCATAATTTAAAAAATATCAACGTAGAAATTCCCCAAGAGTCATTTACTGTAGTTACGGGTGTTTCGGGTAGTGGTAAGTCTAGTTTGGTTTTCGATACATTATTTGCTGAAGGTCAGCGAAGATATGTTGAGAGTTTAAGTAGTTATGCTCGACAGTTTATGGGCAGAATGAAAAAACCTGCAGTGGATGATATTCAAGGATTATGTCCAGCTGTTGCTATTGAACAAAAAGTAAATACAAGAAATCCAAGAAGTACTGTAGCAACTTCAACGGAGATTTACGATTATATAAAACTTCTATTTAGCAGAGCAGGTCATACGATTTCTCCAATTTCAGGAAGAGAGGTTAAAAGAGAGACTACCGAAGATGTTTTTATATGGGCAAAGGAGAATCAAAATAAAAGAATACTTGTCCTTGCTCCATTGCACCATAATCAATTAGAATCCAATGACTTAAACATATTTATCCAAAAAGGATTTAGTAGAGTTTGGGTGAATAAAAAAATGGTTTCATTACAAGAAGCCTTAGAAAACAATGATGTTTTAACAGGTGAATTGTATATTTTAATCGATAGACTCAAAATTGATCTTGAAGACGATGAATTTCAATCTAGACTATTCGATGCCGCAGAATCGGCATTCTGGGAAGGGGATGGCACTTGTGTAATTGTTGATTTTGAAACTCATGAAGCTCATGAATTTAACAATCGATTTGAGTTGGATGGAATGAAATTTGAAATTCCAACCAAAGATTTTCTCAGTTTCAATAATCCACACGGAGCTTGTAAAAAATGTGAAGGATTTGGAAGTGTAATGGGAATTGATCATGATTTAGTTATTCCAGATTCATCATTGAGCGTTTTTGATGGTGCAGTAGCCCCATGGAAAGGCGAAACATTGGGCGAATGGCGCAACGATTTTATACGCCTTGCCAAAAAATTCGATTTCCCAATACATAGATCTTATAGCGATTTAAATCAGCAGGAAAAGGAATTATTGTGGAAAGGCAATTCACAATTGCCAGGCATCGACGATTTTTTCAAATATGTTGAGGAAAAGTCGTACAAAATACAATTTAGAGTTCTAGCGGCAAGATACCGTGGAAAAACAACCTGTCCGGATTGTTTAGGTACACGATTAAGAAAAGAGGCTGGATTTGTTAAAATTGTGCATTGCGGAAACAATAAAATCCCTCAATATCTAAGTATTCAAGAACTGTTATTAATGACCGTGGAGGAATCTCAATATTATTTTAATCATATTGAGTTGTCTGCCACTGACCAAACAATTGCAGCTAGAATCATCGAAGAAATAAAAAATAGACTGCGATTTTTAAATAATGTTGGTCTTGGTTATTTGTCTTTAAATCGATTAAGCAATTCTTTGAGTGGCGGAGAAAGCCAAAGAATAAATTTAGCGACTTCGCTTGGAAGTAATCTAACGGGGAGCATGTATATTCTGGACGAACCGAGCATTGGATTGCATTCTCACGACACGGATAGGTTAATTGAAGTTTTGAAAGAGTTAAAGGCCGAAGGAAATACAGTTGTTGTTGTTGAGCACGATGAAGATGTAATGAGATCTGCAGACACCGTAATTGATATAGGTCCTGAAGCCGGTTCATTAGGCGGAAAAGTAATGTTCTCAGGAAGTTATAGTCAATTGCTTTCGGATAATTCTAGTTTAACGGCAAAATATTTAAATAATGATTTAGAAATCGCTATTCCGAAAGCGCGTCGAAAAGGAGTTCATTTCATTCAAATTGAAAATGCCTGTGAAAACAACCTAAAAGAAGTTACCTGTAAATTTCCATTAGAATCACTAACTGCGATTACGGGTGTTTCGGGATCGGGTAAAACAACATTAATTAAACAAGTATTATACCCCGCAATTGCAAGACAATTGGGTCAACTCGTAACCGTAAAAACAGGTAAGCATAAGAAAATCAGTGGGTCAGTAGAACATCTACATACCATAGAATTAATAGATCAAAACCCTATTGGTAAAAGCAGTAGATCGAATCCTGTAACTTACGTAAAAGCGTTTGATGATATTAGGGAATTGTTTGCCAATACGGCAACTTCTAAATTTAATGGATTTAAAAGTTCTCATTTTAGTTTTAATGTAGATGGCGGTAGATGCGATCAGTGCAGCGGTGAAGGAGAAACAATTATTGAAATGCAATTTATGGCAGACATCAAACTTCCTTGTGAATCTTGTCAGGGACAACGATATAAAAAGGAAGTTCTTGAAGTTGAATATAATGGGAAAAATATTTACGATGTATTAGAAATGACCGTAGATGAAGCCATGATATTTTTCGAACAATCAAATTCCATTGCCGATCGATTAAAGCCCTTGCAAGATGTTGGATTGGGTTATGTTAAATTGGGTCAGGGAAGTAACACGTTAAGTGGAGGTGAAGCCCAACGCGTTAAACTTGCATTTTATTTGAGTAAAGCCAGTCCATTTAAAGATAAACATACATTGTTTATTTTCGATGAACCCACAACCGGACTGCATTTTCATGATATCAATAAACTGATGAAATCCTTTCAATCGTTAGTAAACAAAGGAAATACGGTATTGGTAATTGAACATAATCTTGATGTAGTAAAATGTGCCGATTGGATCATTGATCTTGGACCAGAAGCAGGAAAAAAGGGGGGCAACCTGGTTTATCAGGGCGAACCAGAAGGATTACTAAACTGCAAAGACAGTATTACGGCAAAATACCTAGCTCCAAAACTCGGTATGAAAGCATAAACTATTAATCACTTGCTACCAACTACTATAATAGGTTGATCAACTATTGTTTTCGATCTTGATGAACCATTAATCTCTTGTAATTTAATAAAATAAATCCCGGATTGATTTAATTTTGGACTGATAATTAATTTATTATCAATTTGTTTCACGGAAGGTCTATCTACCACACTACCGATGGAATTAAATATTTCGCAGGAAACGGGTACTAAATCAATGTTATGGTCTGTGGTTACGTAAATTGATTGTCCAATGTTTAATGGATTAGGAAAAATACAGTTTACATGTGATGCCATCCTATTCAAACTTGAAAGCGCAATAAATAGACTATCTTCTTTCTGATTTAAACAGCCCAAACCATCACTTGAAACTGATAGTTTAATTCCAATTTTCTTAGATCGATACGCAAATAGATCTTTCGAAAATGAAGGTCGATCACTTGTACTATCTCCAACAATCCATGAATACGAATTCAAATTATTTTCATTGGCTTGAAAGAAATAAGTATAGTCAGCTACAGTGCTTATTGAAAAATCTGCATTGGGTAAATCAACAATATTCGCGGAATCTATGTTTGATATATATACACATCCTGAATCTGTTGTGATTTTCACATTGATAACGGGAGATTTTTTACTCACCACACCTACTAAAGTGGTAGCAGGGTAGGTTATGTTGCTATTAAATCGATCATTATATAATTCTATATTTTTCCAATTATCAGTACTTGAAAATTGCATTGGTATCTGCACCGTGTCCTCGGCCAACTTTCGGCAGAATTTCTCTGTTAATATTTCATTTTCCCAAACAATAGTTGGCATTGAATCCGCATTCCACGTAAATTGTTTTTGAGTATATCCACAAATGGATTCGTTCATATTCATTAGTGACAGACGAATTGTATTATTACCTTTTTTCAATTTATATGAGTATTCTAAACCATTGTTCAAAGTATCACTGTTGATGGCCCAGCGATATTGATTTAATTGGGTATTTAATGATATTTTAAGCGTAGAGTCTGCACAAGATTTGGAAAGTGGTCTTGTATTAAATGAATAATTAATTGGTGTACATGCTAAGGTCTTGGCTCGGGTAATGGATGTTTTACTCTCCTTACACACGTGATTACTCAATGACTTTAACCAAAAATCTACTTCAAAATTTGCAGTAGGCGTTTTGACGATTTGACTTGTAGCAGTATCTGCCAAGGATGGAAATTGCCAAGATTTTCCTTTGTCGATACTAAATAAATACGTTTGGCTTGATTTGTAGGGCCAATTAAATTTTAGTTGAGTTAACTGCGTGTCAGAAACAGAAACAACTGGACTTACAAGAGAATCTCGAACAACAACGGTTGTTTTACTGGGAATTGAAACACAACCATTTTTAGCCTTAACCCAACCTGTAAATGTTAAATTACCAATAATTGAGGCATTTTTATCAAAAATTGAATCGCTGCTAAATCCTGAAGCAGGTCCAATTATTGAAAATGAATCTACAGCAGTGTTCGAATGTGTAAGTTTTAAACGAATAGTTGAATTTACACAGTATTCGTTACTACCATCTGAGGTGCTTATTAGACCTATCGGTTTTGTCAATACTTTTACTACGATATTATCGCTATTTCTTGTACAACCCACTGAATTTGTGCTCATTGCGTAATAGGTACCTGAATCTTTAACAAATACACTATTTTTTTTGTTGTTCATAGGCATCCATGTCAATGTATGTCCCGTAATATTATTTGCGTTTAACCTCAATGAATCGCCGCTACAAATATTAACTGCGCCCATTAAATTTACTGTTGGTTTAGTAGCTCCCTGCAGTACCCTGAATCTAACCGTATCTGGAAGCGAGGTTCCTTTGTTATTCTTTACGGTTAAAACTGCTAAAAAGTTCCCAGTGGATGAATAGGAAATTTGAGGATTTTGAGAGGTAGAAGATGTGGTGCTAGCTCCGGGGAACGACCATTGGTAGGAGGTAGTTGATTGTGTGCCTGAACCGATAAATTGAATGACTTTGCCACTGCAAACAATGGAGTCTTTTATTGTCGCAGTTGCCTTAGGCAATAAAGTGGATGGTTGAATATCGAAAGACTTTTTATAGATATAATCACCTGAAGAACTGCCGTTATCATTTGTTACATTAAGATTTAAATGAAATCGAACAGTTCCAACATTTTTATTCGGGGCTTTCCATTTAACAAGCCAAGCGACTGAATCCGTGGAAACGGCAGATTTACCGGAACTGGTATGTTCTGCATAGTATCTGGTTTTACCCGAAATTGTGTAATTGCCCGTTTGTGTTCTAGAATCATTTGCCGTGAAAGTACCGGCTGCCTCATTATTTTTTGCATCCAGGGCTGTGATTTGGAAGCCGAAAGCAGATTTACCAGATTCCTTGTAAGAGATTTTCAATAAATACGTACTATCGGGAATATATCCGTTACCAGTTGTTGGAATATCTAATTTAATTTTATTAAAATTCACCCCAGAGGTCTGCAAGGAAAACGATCCATGGCAGTTTGTACAATTATTTTCCGATGGAGCGCCCGAGTAACCACCACCTGGTCCATTGGAATTTGAAATTATACCATCAATAATGAACAGGGAAAATGTTAAAAATACAAATCGGATTATTGATTTCATGTGTATGGATGTTAAATGAATAAGTTTATATAACTTTATGAATTAAATTTAGACTAATTTAAACAATTTTTTACTGATTTTGATTTTTGTTTAACCCAAATCACAATGTATTTTTTACATAGTAAGAAATGTAGTCTAACAATTACCAACATTTATCGAAATGGTTGATAGTATTCTATTTCTAAATCCGGCGAATCTTAAAAATCCGTAGATTTGTATTTTATGAGAAAACTTGTTTTGATGTATTTCGCTTCAATTGGTTTGGTAGCAACTTCTCTCGCACAAACACCAACCAATCAACAAGGTTCTGCTGTATTGGTAGAAACAGTTGAAGCTCAACCCGGGAAATTGACAATTCCTTACAAAAAGTATGTTTACCCCAATGGATTAACACTAATCGTTAGTGAAGATCATAGTGATCCGGTAGTACATTTAAATGTAACTTACCATGTGGGATCGGCTAGGGAAACTAGAGGTAAATCGGGATTTGCTCATTTTTTCGAACATATGCTTTTTCAGGGCTCGAAGCACATAGCTGATGAGGAGCATTTTAAAATCATCAAACAATACGGGGGGGATGTGAATGGTAACACAACCCGTGACAGAACTGTTTACATCGAAACATTTCCAAGCAATTTTACCGAAACTGCATTATGGATGGAAGCAGATAGAATGGGATTTTTCTTGGAAGCATTCACCAAAAAGAAATTTGAAAACCAACGCAGTACTGTAAAAAACGAAAAAGACGAGCGCTACAATGTACCTTATGGTTTTTTAATGGAGGTAAAAGATCAAGAATTATATCCAAAGGAGCATCCTTACAGTTGGTCCACAATTGGTTATGTTGATGATTTGGATAGGGCCGATAGCAGTGATTTGAGAAATTTCTTTTTACGTTGGTACGGCCCAAATAATGCGGCAATTATACTTGTGGGCGATGTAAATACATCCGAAGCCGTTGAATGGGTAGGGAAGTATTTTGGAGGAATTGAAAAAGGCCCAGAAGTAAAAAAACAACTGGTAAGTAGAGTGAATCTAAAAGAAAATAAGTACGCTACATTCTCTGATCCTAACGCTTTTGTACCATTAGTTTATCAAACATACGTTGGTGTTCCTGTTTTACACCAAGACGAGGCAGCTTTGGACATGCTAAGTTATTTAATGGGCGGAACCAGAAGTTCAATTTTATACAAGAAATTCATGGATCCCGAATGGGCTTTGGGTGCAAGCGCTACCAATAACCCACTTAGCACCATCAATCACGAATTAGCTGGGGAATTTTCGTTTGCAATTCAAGGTTATCCGTGGAGCGATGTTCCACAGTTACAAAAAATGTTGAATCAAGCGATTGATTCGTTTGGTATTGTTGGTTTTTCCGATGACGACTTGGCGCGTGCAAAATCAAATATTTTAGGTGGCTTCTCAAATGGCCTTGAAGATGTAAGCAATAAAGCTAATTTAATTAGTAATTTCTGGTACTTAGATGCGAAAAATGCTTCTGGAAAATCCATCAATTTACAGGATGAATATGATCGTTATAACAATGTAAGCAAAGCAGATATTATGCGTGTTTACAACACTTACATCAAAGGAAAAAATTCATCAACGGTTATTATTATGCCAGAGCAAAAGGAAGAATCCGAAGATGAAAATGCTCCTGCGAGAAAATATGTAAGTGTTAACCCAAATGCGGATTTCAAAGCAGGTAAATTGGTGGAAGCTGAGTATAATAGTTTAAAAGTACGTTCAGTAACAGACAACTTTGATCGCACCAAGAGACCTGAAGTAAAAGAGTTTAAAAACACAACCATACCTGTAATTGAGAAACAAAAATTATCTAATGGTCTGGAATTATGGTCTACTTATTTCAATGAGACTCCTAGAGTAATTGTATCCATTGGAATTGAAGGTGGTCAATTATTAGAAGATGGCAAGAATTTCCCATATGGTACTGCTGAAATGACTGCAGACATGATGAATTTTGGTACTGCTACAAAAACACCCGCTGATCTTGAGAAAGAATTTGAAAAACTTGGAAGCAATGTTAGCTTTAACAGCGGATCTACTTCTACTAACATCACTTTGAGTTGCGAAGCCGATAAATTGGATGCAACCATCGCTTTATTGCAAGAAATGATGTTCAAGCCTCGTTGGGATGAATCAGAATTTAAAAAGCACAAAAAACGTGTAAAACAAGATGCTCAAAACTCGCTTCGAAATCGTTCCGCAGGTGCTAATAACGCTTGGAGAAAAGTTGTATTTGGTGAAAATGTATTTGGAAGAACAGAAACTGAATCTGATTACGACAAAGTCAGCTTGGATTTATGTAAAAAATACTACAACAATTATGTTCCTAATTTAACAAAAGTCATCGCAATTGGTCCTTTCACTCAACAACAATTCAAAGAGAAATTCGCGTTCTTGGAATCGTGGAAATCCAATGAATCCATTAAGCCTGAAATTCCACAAATTGCTCCATCTGTTCAAACTCCTCAATTATTCGGTGTTGATTACCCAGATGCTGACCAAACTGATCTTTACATTGGTTTTAAGTCGATGCCGTATGATGCTACCGGAAACTATTTCAAAAGTAGCATCATGAATTTTGCATTAGCAGGTAATTTCAACTCTCGATTGAATTTAGATATTCGTGAAGAAAAGGGATGGACCTATGGTATTCGTGGCGGTTTTGCTCCTGCATACAAGAATTTAGAAGGTTATTATTCGATAAGTGCTGGTGTATTAAAACGTGCTACCGATAGTGCAGTTATTGATGTGATTGACCACGTGTTAAAATATAAGAACAACGGGATGACGGAAGATGAATTCAAGTTCACGAAAAGTGCATTATTGGCTTCCGAAGCATTAGGGTATGAATCCATTGGTCAGAAAGCTGGTTATTTGGCTAACCTAGCCAATAGAGGCTTGGATGAAAAAGTAGCGAACGAGAGGACCAAGATTATACAAAATATAACGTTAAAAGAGTTAAATGAATTGGCTTCTACTCAGTTTAAAACGGATCAATTAATGGTTTTAGCTGCAGGAGATTTAGAAGTAATTCAACCTAAACTCGAGGCTTTAGGAATGGGTAAAATGCAAGTTCTTGGAAAAGATGGAAGCGGTAAAATCAAATATTTGAAGGCAGGAAGCACTAAACTTCCTGTTAAACCAACGACAAATTCTTCCAAACCTTACACCCAACCTCATTTATCTCCAAATCCAGGTAAATAATTCGTTGTAATAAACTGATTTTCAATAGGGTTGTAAACGTTTGTTTGCAACCCTTTTTTTATGTTAAAATGTAAACAATTTGTGGGCAACATAGCCCAATTTTTCAACGGTTTTTAGGTCGAAAAGCCTTAATTTGTAAATCTATAAGATTTAGTGCATGGAAGAACTAAACGAAAATTTAAATACTGGTAGAATTATCTCAATCAATATTGAGGATGAAATGAAAACCGCCTACATCGATTATTCGATGTCGGTTATTGTATCAAGGGCTTTACCTGATGTGAGAGACGGTTTAAAGCCGGTTCACAGAAGAGTTTTGTACGGGATGGTTGAATTAGGACTTGGTGCAAGTAGGCCCTACAAAAAATCAGCACGTATTGTAGGAGAAGTTTTGGGTAAATATCACCCACATGGAGATAGCAGCGTTTACGACACCATGGTGCGGATGGCCCAAGATTGGAGTTTACGTTATCCATTTGTTGATGGGCAGGGTAACTATGGCTCTATTGACGGTGATCCACCGGCTGCCATGCGTTATACCGAAGCGAGACTTAGAAGAATTGCCGAAGAAATGATGGTGGATATCGACAAGGATACTGTGGATTTTAGGCCAAACTTTGACGAGAGTTTAGAAGAACCTACGGTAATGCCTGCAAAAATCCCCAATTTATTGGTAAATGGAGCATCTGGAATTGCGGTGGGCATGGCAACTAATATGGCGCCACACAATCTATCGGAAGTTTGCGATGGCATTGTTGCTTATATTGAAAACAATGAGATAACCACTGCAGAGCTCATGCAGCATGTTAAGGGTCCAGATTTTCCTACAGGAGGTATAATTTATGGAGTGGAAGGTATCCGGGATGCGTTTGAAACGGGTAGAGGTAGAGTAGTTATGCGGGGTAAGGCGGAAATAGAAGTTACTAAAACCGGCAAAGAAATGATCATTGTAACGCAGGTTCCTTATCAAGTTTCACCGCCACAGATTATTTTAAAGGCCGTTGATTTAATTAACGAAAAAGTAATCGAAGGAATATCGGCAGTACGCGATGAAAGTGGTAGGCAAGGGATGAGAATCGTTTTTGAATTAAAACGTGACGCCATTGCCAACATCGTATTAAATCAGTTATATAAATATACACCGCTTCAAAGTAGTTTCTCTGTAAACAACATTGCGCTCGTTAAAGGGAAGCCTGAGATGTTAAATCTCAAGGATATGATCCATTACTATGTAGAACATAGGCACGAAATCGTATTACGCAGAACGCAATATTTGTTGGAGGAAGCTAGAAAGCGGATTCACATATTGGAGGGTTTGATTATCGCTTTGGATAATTTAGATGCGGTAATTGCCTTAATCAGAAATAGTAAAAACCCAGACGAAGCTCGTGAAGGTTTGATGAGTAACTTCGGTTTAAGCGAAATTCAATCGAAAGCTATATTAGACATGCGTTTACAGCGTCTAACAGGTCTTGAGATTGAGAAAATTAGAGAAGAATACCAAGAAGTACTCAAAGAAATCCAATACTTGGAATCGATTTTAGCCAGCGAAGAATTGCGCATGGATATTATCAAAACAGAAGTAAACGAGGTTAAAGAAAAGTATGGCGATAAGCGAAGAACCGATATAGTTTTTAACGCTGAAGAAATTAATATCGAGGATTTAATCCCTGACGAAGATGTAGTTATTACTATATCGCATATGGGCTATATAAAGAGAACTGCCCTAGCAGAATACAAAGAACAGAATAGAGGAGGCAAGGGATTAAGAGGGGTAGCCCATAGGGACGAGGATTTTGTAGAACATTTATTTGTGGCCACAGCACATAACTATTTATTGTTATTCACTGAACAGGGTAGATGTTTCTGGTTAAAAGTGTATGAAATTCCAGAAGGCGGAAAAAATACAAAAGGTAGACCAATTCAAAACTTAATTAATTTGCCTTCGGACGATAAAGTAAAGGCATATTTAAATGTCAAAAACCTGAAAGATGAAGAATATCTGAACAATAACTCCATTATCATGGTTACAAAACGAGGTGTTGTGAAGAAAACGTCCTTAGAAGCGTATTCAAGACCTCGTGCCAACGGAATTAATGCGATTACAGTTAGGGATGGTGATGAATTACTTCAGGCATGTTTAACAGACGGTCAAAGTGAAGTGCTAATTGCTAAAAAACTAGGTAAAGCCATTCGTTTCCCTGAAAAAACAGTAAGACCCATGGGTAGAACTGCTGCGGGAGTTAAAGGTGTAACCTTAGAATCGGACGAAGATGAAGTTATTGGCATGGTTTGTGTAAATCCTTCATCCAGTGACACCACAATTCTTGTTCTTAGTGAAAAAGGTTATGGAAAACGCACCGACGTGGATGATTACAGAATTACAGGTAGGGGCGGAAAAGGGGTAAAAACCATTTCAATAACTGAAAAAACAGGGAATTTGGTAGGTATTTTATCGGTTACAGAAGAGGATGGCTTGATGATCATATGCAAAAGTGGTATGACCATCAGAACGGCGATTGATAAATTAAGAATAATGGGTAGAGCTACTCAAGGAGTTAGACTCATTAATCTTAAGGAAAAAGATTCAATTGCAGGATTGGCCAAAACTCCAAGAGAAGAGGAGGAAGAAGAAGTTGTAACGGATATAGATATCGTTGTGGATGAAACTACAGAAAGCACTGAATCGGAAAACACAAATGAAACCAATGAATAATATGAAAAAATTGGGTAAAATATCCTTAGGATTGGCTTTTGCAGTAGGAATTATTGGAAGCGCCTCCGCTCAAATGCAGGCTGTAAATTCAGCTGAGTATTCTCTGTTTAGTAACTCTTTGGATGAATTAATTAGCGCTAAAGAACAGATCGACAAAGCCGCGGTTAATCCCAAAACTGCTCAATTGCCAAAGATGTTTGTAATTAAGAGTATGGTTTACAGCAGATTGTATGAAAACCGCAACCAGGAAGTCTTAAAACCCTATGCTGCAAAAGCCGGTTACACTTCAGGCGATGCAATGTTACAATTTATAAATAGTGCGGCTCCTAAAAAAGCAGACTTGGTTGAAATGGGTAAAGGCGAGATGGGTAAAACATTTATCGCAGTTTTAAACGAGTCTGGTGAATTATGGGAAAGTAAAGATTTTAATACCATTGGCAACTATTATCAACTTTTATTGCCATTATACGATAATCTTGATACCGCTACAATTAGTTTATTAAGAAATAATAAAATCGAAAGGTCATTCATAGTTGATCGTTTAGTTTATTGCGCCCTAAATAACAAAGATAAAAATGCCGGTATGCAAGTAATCCAAGGATTAGTAGCAAAAGGCAACACTTCACCAAGTTTGGTTGAAGCATTATCGAATAATTATTTACAAAATGGCGATACGTTAACTGCCGAAAAAACAGTTCGTGAAGCTGTTGATAAGTCCGGAAATGCACAAGAATATTTCCAACTATTGATGAATTTCTATATCAAGACTCGTCAGGAAATAAAACTAATGACCGATGTAAGTAAGCAAATTGAATTAGACCCTAATAATAGCAATTTGTACTACACCAGAGGATATTTAAACGAGATCAGCAATAATGGGAAAAAGGCTATCGAAGACTACAAGAAATCTGTAGAATTGGATCCTGCGAACTACAATGCTAATTTCAACTTGGGCTTGATGATCATGAAAATCGAAGGTAAAGAATTGTATGAAAAGAAAGCAGCGGCAACAGGAGCCAAAAAGAAATTAGTAGAAGAAGAGATCAAAATGACATTTGGCAATGCCAAGAAGTATTTGGAGGTTGCATTGAGTAACACCGAATATTCATTGACTGATCAAGTAAATATTTGTAAAGGATTAAAAACAGCTTGTTTGGAGATGTTGGATAACGATTGCGCAAAACGATATGCCGATTTGCAAAAGTCGTTGGAAGAGGAATTAGCAGCAGGCGGTAAATAATTCACTTATCGGAGAAAATAAGATCTT
>JACCEB010460388.1_pt1 | contig 46346 bp, 26 predicted proteins | sample 7454761 | NCBI WGS metagenome assembly JACCEB01 (sample SAMN15323454, study PRJNA562643) | freshwater metagenome | isolation source: river surface water | place: USA:Blue River Watershed | collected 2017-08-18
AATCCCGCCCGAGATGGTAGAGTTCAGGCTTCCCGGCTCCGCGCGCGATGAGCTTCCAGTCGCCGTCGCGCAGCGCGAGGACGTTGCCGTTGTTGTTCTGTAGCACGAACTGACTCCGGCCCGCCGCGCCCTTCTCGCCCAACAGCGCGGGCAATACGCTCGCCGCATCGGGCCCCGCCCCCTTGGGCAACGGCTGCCCGATCAGTGCCGCCAAGGTCGCGATCATGTCCGTGTGCGAAAACGCCGCCGCCGAATCGACGCCGGCCGGGATCCGCGCCGGCCAGCGGGCGATGAACGGCACCCGGTGCCCGCCTTCGTGCAGCGCCCCTTTGCTGCCGCGCAGCACACCGTTCGGGGGCTGCAGGGCATGCAGATGATTCGTGCCGTCGTCGTAGGTGTCCTTGATCGCTCCGCCGTTGTCCGAGGTAAAAACAACGAGCGTGTCTTTCGTGAAGCCTTTGCGTTCCAGCGCAGCGAGCACTTCGCCGATCGTCCAATCGAGCTGATGGATCACGTCGCCGCGCCAGCCACAGCCGCTCGTGCCGCGGAACCGCGGGTGCGGCACCATTGGCTCGTGGATGTCATGCGGTGCCAGAAACAGGAAAAAGGGCGTCCCGGCCTGCTGCCGTTCGATGAACGCCACCGCACGCTGCGCGAGGACGTCGGCGATCTCCTCGTCCTTCCACAGCGCGGCCGTCCCGCCGGTCATGTAGCCGATGCGCGAGACGCCGTTCACGATCGCCTGCGAGTGGCTTCGGTCGGCCTTGATCTTGAGCAGCTGCGGATGCGTCAGACCCGTGGGCTCGTTGCCGATCGGGCCTTGGTAGCTGACGCGGATCGGATCCTTCGGATCGAGGCCTGCGACCCGGTGATTCTCCACAAACACGCACGGCACGCGGTCGCCGGTCGCCGGGATGAAGAACGCATAGTCGAAGCCGATCTCCAGGGGACCCGGTTTGATCTCCGCGTTGAAGTCCGGCTCGGAATCACCGAGCCCGAGGTGCCATTTGCCCACGAGTCCCGTCGCATAGCCGGCTTGTTTCAGCACCGATGGCACGGTCGGCGTGCCGGGCTTGATCAGCAGCGTCGCATTCCCGGCCGCGATGCCTGTGCCCGGCTGCCGGAACGCATACTTGCCCGTGAGGAACGCGAAACGCGTCGGCGTGCATACCGCAGCCGGCGAGTGCGCATCGGTGAAACGGATACCGGCGCGCGCCAACGCGTCGAGATGCGGCGTCTTCACCTGGTTCGCGCCGTAGCAGCCGAGGTCCCCGTAGCCGACGTCGTCGGACATGATGAACACAATGTTCGGCCGGGCGGGAGCGGCCGCATGGAGTGAAGCGGCCAGCGCGCTGGCCAGGCAACCGGCGAGGAAAAGAGAAATGCGTCGCATAGGGGGAAGGGTTCGCGTGATCTGTGTCGGGAGCCGAGACGGCTGCCGAGGGCGGAGGTTGCCGCTCATTCCGACTCCGCGGTCCCGGGCCGAGCGGGGCACACTTTCGACGAAATTCCCGTTGACGCGTCCCACCGCCGGGCCTTTGTTCGCCGCTCCTCAAGTGGCTCGGTAGCTCAGTTGGTAGAGCAGAGGACTGAAAATCCTCGTGTCCCCGGTTCGATTCCGGGCTGAGCCACCACTTTAGGAACCGGCGCCGGATTACTCCGGCGCCGGTTTTATTTTCGCCCCCGGCATCCTTGCCGTCCGTGGTGTTGTTCGGCGTCGCGGCGCGGTAGTTTCGACTTCCCCACGCCGCCCTGCGCCGCAACCTGACTCACTTCCCCATGCGTCTTTCCGGCCAAACCGTCCTCGTCACCGGTGCTTCGAAGGGCATCGGTCGCGCCATCGCCCTCGGCTGCGCCCGCGAAGGCGCCGACCTGATCCTCAACTACCATTCGGATCGCGCCGGCGCCGAGGAAGTCGCGACCGAGATTCGCGCGCTGGGTCGCCAGGCGTTTTGCGTCCGCGCCGACCTCGCACGGGTCCCGCAGATCCGGCGGATGTTTGCCGCCGCCCGGAAGCGTTTCGCGCGCCTCGATGTCCTGATCAACAACGCCGGCCTCACCGGCTGGGCGAGCTTCTTCGATACGACCGAGGAAAAGTGGGACGTCGTCCTCGATACGAATCTCAAGGGCACGTTTTTCTGCTCGCTCGAGGCCGCGCGCTGGATGCGCGATACACAGACCCGCGGTCGCATCGTCAACGTGTCCACCCAGTGCGCCGAACTCGCGGTGAAGAATCTCGTGGCCTATGGGACCAGCAAGGCCGGCATCCACGGTCTCACCAAGCAACTCGCCGTCGAACTCGCCCCGCTCGGCATCCGGGTAAACACCTTTGCCCCGGGGCCGGTCAACGTGGAGCGCAACCTCGCCGACGACCCGGATTACCGGCGCGTCTGGGGCGCGATGATCCCGCTCGGCCGCACCGCCGAGACCGAGGAGATGATCGGTCCCGCCCTGTTCCTCGCTTCGGAGGAGTCGAGCTACGTCACGGGCCAGACCTTCTTCGTCGACGGCGGTTGGACCGTCCAGGGCATGGTGCCGTCCAGCAACGTCGAGAAGGCCGCGCGCAAAAACCGCTGAGGCGGACGCCTCAACGCGTCACGATCGGGATGGGCATCGCCGCCGCCGCCGCCGCGCGGGCGGCCGCCGCCGCCATGAAGTAGCGCTGGGCCGCAAAAGCCGGCTCACCCTGCGTCCGCGACGGAGCCGCGTAGCTGCCGTCGGGCTGAAGTTCGCGCGCATCGTCCGTATCGCGCAGTTCGATCGCGAGAAGATCGGAGATGATCCGGCGGCGCAGCGCGGGATCCTCGATCGGAAACACCGTCTCCACCCGCCGGAAGAAATTGCGCGGCATCCAGTCCGCACTCCCGCAGTAGACGACCGGATCGCCGCCGTTTTCGAAGTAGAAGATACGCGCGTGCTCGAGGAAGCGCCCCACGATATTGCGCACCCGGATGTTCTCGCTGAGGCCCTTCACGCCGGGCCGCAGGCAGCAGGTCGCCCGCACGATGAGATCGATCCGCACTCCGGCCTGCGATGCGGCGTAGAGGGCGTCGATCGTGACGGGGTCCACGAGTTTGTTCATCTTCGCGATGATCCGGGCCGGCTTGCCGGCGCCCGCATTGCGCACCTCGCCCGCGATGAAGTCCTGGATCCGCGCGTGCAGGTTGAACGGCGCCACCAGCAGGTGCTGGAACTCCGGCGTGCGGCCATGGCCGGTGAGCGTGTTGAACAGCTGCGCCGCCTCCGCCGCCAGATGTGGCCGGCAGGTCAGCAGGCTGATGTCGGTGTAGAGCCGCGCGGTCTTGGGGTTGTAGTTGCCCGTGCCGAGGTGCACGTAGCGGCGCAGCTCCTTCCCTTCCCGGCGCACGATCAGGCAGCACTTCGCGTGCGTCTTGTGGCCGACGAGGCCATACACGACATGCACGCCCGCTTCCTCCAGCTCGCGCGCCCAGCGGATATTGTTCGCTTCGTCGAAGCGCGCCATCAGCTCGACCAGTGCGGTGACCTGTTTCCCCGCCATCGCTGCGTCGATCAGGGCTTGGACGATCGGCGAGTCGCCGCTGGTGCGGTAAAGCGTCTGCTTCATCGCGAGCACGTTGGGATCGCGTGCCGCCGCCTGCACAAACTCCACCACGGGCGCGAACGAATCATACGGGTGGTGCAGGAGCACGTCGCCCTCGCGCATCGCATCGAAGATCGTCACATGCTGCGCGACCACCGGGCTCTCCGCCGGGATGAACGCCCCGAACTTCAGGTCCGGGCGGTCGATCATATCGCAGAGGCTGGCCAGCCGCAGCAGGTTCAACGGCCCGGGCAGACGGAAGGCCTGCGTCGGCGCCAACCCGACGTGCTGGCAGAGGTTCGCAAAGAGTTCCTCGTCGATCCCCTCTTCGATCTCCAGCCGCACCGCCGCACCGCGCCGCAGATTGCGCAGCTCCTCTTCGATCTTCTTGAGCAGGTTGGCGGCCTCCTCCTCGTCGATGTAGAGATCGCTGTTGCGCGTGACGCGAAACGCGAACGCCCCCTTCATCGTGTAGCCGGGGAAAAACGTCCCGGCGCAGAGCTTGATGATCTCGCTGAGGAAAATGTGTTTCAGCGGCCCTTCCCGATCCGGCTCGAGCGGCACGATCCGCGGCAGGCTTCGCGGCACCGGCACGATCACCATCAGCCGCTCGGTGTCGGGCGTCTCCGGGTGATCGAGCCACACGATCACATTGAGCGTCTTGTTGACCAGCAGCGGAAACGGATGCGCCTGGTCGACCGCCAGCGGCGTCAACACGGGCAGGACCTGCTGCTCGAAATACTCGCGCACCCATGCACGCTCCGTGTCGTCGAGTTGCGGGCCCGACTTGAAGATCACGTCCTCGCGCGCCAGCGCCGGCACAAGTTCCTTGTGCCAGCAGGCATACTGGTCCGCGACGAGCGCGTTCACCTCGCGATAGATGCGCTTCAACTGCTCGCGCGGCGTCAGGCCGTCGATGCTCAGCTGGGCCGTCTCCGAGTCCGCCTGCTGCATCAGTCCCGCGACGCGGATCTCGAAGAACTCGTCGATGTTCGAGCTCACGATCGACAGAAACTTCACGCGCTCCAGCAGCGGATTGGCCGGATTCCGCGCCTGTTCCAGCACGCGCCAGTTGAAGGCGAGATAGCTCTGCTCGCGGTTGCCGTAACGCAGGGTCGCGTCGGCCCGTGGTTTGGGCGCGGCGGAGGCGGGATTGCGGGAACTGCGGCGGGAGCGACTCACGGCCCGAAGAAGCAGTCCGCGAATCGCGGAAGCGCAAGCGTGCCAACGTCCGTCACCGAATTGTCACGTGTGCCGCGCCCGCCGCGGCACCGCCTCATTTCGCTCCGGCCGCCGCCGGCTCACGCCGCCGGAGCCGCCAGAGTTCCTTCGCCTGCGCGATCAGTTCAGCCAGGACCGCCGGCGTGACCGCCTGCTTCGGGTCGTCGCCGATGCCGTGATTCGGGCTGACGTGCGACTCGATGCAGAGCCCATCGGCACCGTAAGCCACCGCCGCCAGCGCGCACGCCGGCACATAGGCGGCCTTGCCGACGGAATGCGACGGGTCGACCACCACCGGTGCCCAGGTCTTTTCCTTCAGCAGCGGCGTGATGCTCTCGTCGGGGTGATTGCGGTAGCCGTCGAGCGTCGGGGTCGTGCCCCGCGGGCACAGCAGGATGTTCGGATTGCCGAAGGCCGCGATGTATTCGGCCGCCGAGATGAACTCGTTCACCGCGCCGTTGTGGATGCTCCGCTTCAGCAGCACCACGACGTCACGGTCCGCCACCGCCTTGCCGATCTGGCGCAGCAGCGAGTAGTTGAGCGCATTGCGCGCGCCGACCTGGAGCGAGGTCACACCCGCATCAAGCGCCAGCTTGATCTGCGACTCCTCCATCACCTCGGTGTCGACCGGCAGGCCGGTGCGACGGGCGGCCTCCATCAGGATGTCGAGGGACTTGGTGTCGCCTTGAAAGGTGTAGGGATTGGTGCGGGGCTTCCAGACCCCGCCGCGGATCATGTGCGCCCCGGCTTCCTTCACCGCCTGCGCGGTCTCGTAGAACAGATTCGGATTCTTGGGATCGATCGTGCACGCCCCCGCGATCACGAAGAGTTCACGCCCGAGCGTGACCCCGCCCACCTCGACGCGGTGGCTCGCCAGGTCCGAACGCTTGTCCATCAGCTTGAACGGCGACTGGATCCGGTCGATGCGGTCGATGTAGGCCAGACCCTCGATCCGGTTGATCATCAACTCGTCGCGCTCGTCGCCCACGATCGCGTAGATCGTGCGCACGGCACCGACGATCGGCTGGATTTTGCAGCCAAACTCCGCCGCGATCGACGTGATCTCGGCGACTTGTTCGGGCGTGAGGCGATTGGATTTCGGGAGGATCATGGGAGCGGACGCTGTCGGGTGAGCAGAGTCGCGCGGAGTCGACACACCGGCGCCCCGGCGCGCAACCCACTTTTATTTGCCCTTGTTCGCCCCGTCGCCGGCCGCCGGCGCTTCCGCGTTCACGGGCACATCCAGCAGCTCGCTGCCCGTCGCGACCACCGGCAAGCCCACGCGGGCCGCCACCTCCGCCACCGGTCCTCCGGCATGCACGCGTCGCAGCGCCGTCGCCGCCCGCAGATTCAGGAGCCCCGCCTCGGTCACCGCCGCGCCGTGCAGGGCCAGCGTCTCGAGCCGCGGCAGCTGTTTCAGGCTTTCCAGCACGCCATCGCCGGCCGCCGTGCGGTTCAGTCGCAGCACGCGCAGGCCCTTCAATTCGCGCAACACCGCCGCCGCCTCGTCCGTGACCGCGGTGCCCGAGAGATCCAACACCCCGAGCGCGCCCGCGAGCGGCAGAAGCTGCGCCAGCTCCGCGTCGCCGAACTCCCGCCCCAATCCGACCGCGGTGAAATGCAGCTCCGCCGCACTGCGCGACTCGTAAGCCAACGCGCCCGGAAACCGCTGCTGCAGCTCCGCAACTTTTCGGGCGAGTTCGCCGCGTGCCTTGGCCACGGCGGCCGGGTCCAGTTCCCACGCACTTTCTTTCGCCCCCGCGGACGCCTCCGTCGCGCGCAGCCTTTCCTTCAGCCCGGCCGCAAAACGCGTAAGCTCCGGCGTCAGTCCCAGCTCCGCCATGGTGACGCCCGCCGTCGCCCCAGCCGCCACCCAGCGTTCCAGCAGCGCAATTTCCTCCTTGGCGAGCTGTGGCTCCTCGCGCGGCGGCATGTGCTCCTCGTCGTCGCCCGGCAGGAGCAACCGGCGCACAAGCTCGCTTTCCGCGGGCTTGCCCCCGACCCAAAGCGGACCGCTCGAGCCCCCCTTCGCCACGTGTTCCCACGTGTGCAGCGCGAGTCGTCCCTTGGTCTTCTCCGTGCCGTGGCAGCTGACACAGCGCGCTTCAAAGATCGGCGCCACCACTGCGTCGAACGCGGACGGCGCTTGCGCGAGACCGTTGGCTGTCGCCAGCAGCGCTCCTGCCAGCAGCGCCGACCCCGTCCCGGGCCGGCGCAGGTTCCGTGGCTCGGCTGCGCTCACGTCATGATCTCCCGGATCACGCGCGTCGGCTTCACGCCCGTGATCTTCTGGTCCAAGCCCTGCAGCGGCACGCTGAGCTTATGGTGATCGAAACCGAGCAGGCGCAGGATCGTCGCCTGCAGGTCGCGCACCTCGACCGGGTCCTTCACGATGTCGTAGCCGACGTCGTCCGTCTGGCCGTAGCTCACGCCCGGTTTGGCGCCGCCGCCGGCCATCCAGATCGTGAACGCGCCCGGATGGTGGTCGCGCCCGATGAACTTCATCTCCTGCCCGTTGCGGTTCTCGCGCATCGGCGTGCGGCCAAACTCGCCGCCCCAGACCACGAGCGTTTCGTCGAGCATTCCGCGCTCCTTCAGGTCCGCCAGCAGCGCCGCCATCGGACGATCCACGTCGCGGCACATCTCCGCAAAGCCGCTCTTGAGATTCGTCTGGTCGCTCACGCCGTGACTGTCCCAACCCCAGTGATACAACTGGATGAACCGCACGCCACGCTCCGCGAGGCGCCGCGCGAGCAGGCAGTTGTTCGCGAAGCTCTCCGTGCCGGGCTTTGTGCCGTAGCGCGCATGGATCGCCGCGGATTCCTGGCCGAGGTCCATGGCTTCGCTGGCGCTCATCTGCATCCGGAACGCCAGCTCGTATTGCGCGATGCGCGTCAACGTCTCCGGGTCGCCGTGCTGCGCATGCTGCTCGCGGTTGATGTCGCCGATCGCGTCGAGCACCCGCCGCCGCTCGTCCCGCGCCACGCCCTCGGGGTTCGAGAGAAACAGCACGGGATCGCCTTTGGCCCGGCACTGCACCCCCTGATACACGCTGGGCAGAAAACCCGAGCCCCAGAGACCTTTGCCGCCGTCCGGCGTCTTGCCGCCCGAGACGAGCACGATGTAGCCCGGCAGATTCTGATTCTCGGTGCCGAGGCCATACGTCACCCAGGAGCCCAGCGACGCACTGCCGAGCCGCGGCGATCCCGTGTGCAGCAGCAACTGCGCGGGCGCATGGTTGAACTCTTCCGTGCGCATCGATTTGACCACGCAGAGATCGTCGATGTGCCGCTCGAGATACGGCATCCGGTCCGAAATCCACGTGCCGCTCTTCCCGGCCTGGTGAAACGGGAACTGCGGGCCCAGCATCTTCGGCACCCCGGAGATGAACGCGAAACGCTTTCCCTCGAGAAACATCTGCGGGCAGTCCTGGCCGTCGAGGCGGGCGAGGTCGGGCTTGTAGTCGAAGAGCTCCAGCTGGCTTGGCGCTCCCGCCATGTGCAGGTAGATCACACGCTTCGCCTTCGCCGGAAACTGCGGCGGCAGCGGGGCGAGCGGCTCTGCGGCCGCACGTTCGAAACTGAGCTTGTGCGTCGCCCCGCGCGCCGCCGTCGCCGCCAGCCACATGGCGCCGAGCCCCGTCGTGCACTTCTGCAGGAAGTGACGCCGGGTGAGCGCGCCGAGCCGCGCGTGTTCATATTCCCGCAGGAGCTTTCGGTAATCGTTCATCGCACAAACGCCGCATCCAGGTTCAGAATCGCCGTCGCCACCGCGATCATCGCGGGATCCTCGCCGTCGTTCGCCCCGTCCATCGCGCCTTTCGATTGTTCGTGCAGCTGCCGCAGCCGCTGCGCCTCGCCGCTCGTCGGCTCGCGTGAGATCACGCGCACAAAGGCCCGCGCAATCACCGCCTCGATCCGCGCGTCGCTGCCGACGTCCTTCCGCGCCTGCTTCGCCAGCGCCACGGCCGCCTCGCGATAGACGACATCGTTGAGGGTCACGAGCGCCTGCAGCGGTGTGTTGGTCGCCGATCGCCGGGGCGTGCAGAGATCCCGGGCCGGCATGTCGAAGGTGAGAAAGCCGGGATAAGCCGCCGAGCGCTTCCAAAACGTGTAGAGCCCGCGGCGATACCGGTCCTCGCCGGTCGCATCGATCCAGTCCTTGGAGTTGTAGACCGTCTGCCACACGCCGGCCGGCTGCGGTGGCATCACCGGCTCCCCGCCCATGCGCGGGCTCAGCAACCCGCCCGCCGCGAGTGCCTGATCACGCACCATCTCCGCCGCGAGGCGCTGGCGCGGACCACGCGCGAGCAGGCGGTTCTGCGGATCCTTCGCCGCCGCTTCGGGCGTCACGCGTCCGTCCTGCCGATACGTCGCACTCAGCACCAGTTCGCGCAGCAGCGCCTTCACGTCCCATTTCAGGTCCTGCTCGAAACGCACCGCCAGCCAGTCCAGCAGTTCCGGGTGACTCGGCTTGTCGCCGACCGAGCCGAAATCCTCGAGGGTCGCCACGATGCCGCGGCCAAACAGCTGCTCCCAGAAACGATTCACCGCCACGCGCGCGGTCAGCGGCTGCCCCGGCTGGAAAAACCACTCCGCCACCGTGAGGCGATTCACCGGCTTGCCCGCCGGCAGGCCGCGGAACAGCGCCGGAATTCCCGGCGCCAACGGCTCGCCTCCCTTCTCGAGAAAGTTGCCCCGCACGAACCGCCGCGTTTCCCGTGCCTCGTAGGCCGGGAGTTCCGCGACGACCGGTAGGTCGATGCCCGGGATGCGCGCGAGTTCGGCCAGCGCTTCCGTCACGCGGCCGGCCTTGCGCGCAATCTCCGCATCGACCGCGAGCTGATTCCACCGCGCGTCGGAACTCGCCTGGACGGAGAGCCGCCGGATCGGCGCCGGCTTCGAGGTGATCCCCGCGCCATGCACGAGCGTGACCCGCAGTGTCGAACCGGGCGGCGCCCGCAGCGGCTCCTTGAACGCAGCGACCACCCAGCGCGGACCGCTGATCGTGGGATTGGCCGCGAAATGAAAATCGAGGGTCACATCCCGCGTCTCCATCGGCGGCCCTTTTTTCGCCGTGGCCGGCGCCTTCGGGTTGGGTCGCTTCTTCGCCGGAGCGGTGCTCGCCGCGTCCTTGCGCGTCGCATCCGCCAACGCCACCACGACGTCGTCGGCGCTCACCTCGGGCTTCGGCACCGAGCGCGTCGCCAACTGCGTGAAGTTCTCCGTATCCGGAAAGAAACGACCGACTGCCACCGGCACCACCGCGCCATCCGGCTGCGCCAGCGCCACGGTGATCTGCGAGATCACAAAGCCGCGCTCCGGGGTGTGCCGCGCCTTCTCCGGTTCCACGGGACCGGCCTCGAAACGCAGCGCCGTGATCGCGTCGCCCGAAAGCGCCAGGGCCGGCAGCGTCAGTTCGTAGCGCGCATTGCTCGCTACGGTGCCGTCGACGGCGAGTTGCCCGTCGCGCACGACCGCCGTTGCTTCCGGCACGATCGCTGCATCGGCCACCGGAGCGCTGCGCCATCCGCCGGCGGCGGCGAGCGACTTGCCGGCTTGGACCACGTCGCGCCGCAGCGACTCGACTTCGCGCCGCAGCGCCCAGGCGTCGTCGTAGCGCGCGCGGTCCAGCGGCACGCGCAGGTTCGGCTGGTCGTTGTTGAAGTCCGCGTCGCGGGTCCCGTTCAGCACCGAGAAAAAGCGGTAGTATTCGTCGCCCTTGATCGGATCGTAGGGATGCGAGTGGCACTGCACGCAGTTGAACGTCACCGCGTTCAACACCTGCCAGGTCGTCGCCACGCGATCCACCACCGCGGCGATGCGATACTCCTCGTCGTCCGTGCCGCCTTCGTCGTTCACCTGCGTCTGGCGGTGGAAGCCGGTGGCGATGAGCTGCTCCAGCTTCGCGTCGGGCAGGAGATCGCCTGCGAGTTGTTCGATCGCAAAACGATCATACGGCACGTTGCGGTTGAACGCATCGACAACCCAGTCGCGGTATTTCCAGACCGTGCGGTTATCGTCCTTCTCGTAGCCTTTCGTGTCCGCGTAGCGCGCCAGATCGAGCCACATGCTCGCCCAGCGCTCGCCATAGCGCGGCGACGCCAGCAGCCGGTCCACTTGCCGCTCGTGCGCCTTGGGCGCCGTATCGGCAAGAAATGTCTCGATCTCCTCCGGCGTCGGCGGGAGCCCCGTGAGGTCGAGCGACACCCGCCGCAGCCACGCGGCGCGGCCCGCCTCGGGGGCCGGGGTCAGGCCTTCCTTCGCGAGCCGTGCCCGCACAAACGCATCGATCGGGTTCGTCGCCCCTGCCACCGCCGGAACCGCCGGCTTGGCCGGCGGGATGAACGCCCAGTGCTCCTGCCACGGCGCGCCCTGCCGGATCCACTCGCGCAGCAGTTCGACTTTGTCGGCACTGAGCGCCGGCCCGTGGTCCGCCGGCGGCATGCGCAGATCGGGATCCTTTGCCGTGACGCGCGCGATCAGTTCGGATTCGTCCGGTTTGCCCGGCACGATGACCGGCCGGCCGGACTTCTTGCCCCGCTTCGTCGCGGTTTCGCGGTAGATGAACGACACATCACCCGCGGCCTTCACGCCGCCGTGGCACGAGGTGCAGTTTTGGTTCAGGATCGGACGGATCTGATCGTTGAAGTCGACCGGGGCGCCGGAAGCGGCGTGTCCGATCGGGGCGAGGCTACCCAACACAACGAGCAACGGTAAGCAGCGGCGGAGCATCCGGGAGAAAGGGGAAACGGGAGTTTTTGTCGGCTACCGAGTTTGTCACCCTTGTTTTTCCGCGCAACCGGCCGCCGCGGTCTTTCCGGAAATTCTCGGGGCCGCGTTCCGTCGCGGGCACCCGGCGCCGTCCATCTAGGGCGCTGCCGCGGGCGGCTTCCCCACCCTGCCGGCCGAAGGATCGAACTGCATCGCCAGCGACTCGATCTCCCGCCGGGCCTGCTCGTTGTCCGGTGAAATCAGCCGCCGCGCGGCTGCGAGGTGACTCCGGCCTTGTCCGGGATCGCCGGATTTGAACGCGTGCGCGGCGCTGCCCATCCGGATCTCCCGGCTCTGCGGAAACTGCAGGCGTCCTTCCTGCAGCCAGGCACCGAGAATGGGATTCGCCTGCGGGAGCAGCGTCGCGAGCGCTGCCATCAACTCGTAGGCCGGAAGATACCGCGGGTGGCGTTGCAGCGCCTGCTGCACGTGCGTGATTGCGGCGCTGAAATGGGAGTCTTCGCTCGGCAATTGGACCGTCGCCGCGCGCTGCGCATGCACCTGCGCCAACGTGAAGAACCCAAGGAAGGTGGCGTTGGGCAGCGTCACGGCTGCGTCGAGCAGCGCACGTGCTTCCTCCGGCCGATGGTTCGCCACGGCGCACGCGGCCGCTCCTTCGTAGCCCCGTGCATCGGCCGGCCGCGCCCGCCGCACGCGGTGAAAATAAGGCTCTGCCTCCGCCCCACGCGCCGCCCCCAGGAGGAGGTTTCCCAGCGCCAGATCGACCTCCGCGGCCTCCGCCGGCTCCACCGTAAACGTCCCCTCGATCGCCGTCCGGTCGATCGTGAGGCGCCGCAGATTCAGCCGCTTGGCCTGCAGATACCCGTCGAGCCGCCGCTCCAGATCGCCGACCGTGATCTGCAGGTGCCGCGCGAGATCGGGTGCGGCGCCTTCCTCCGAGGCGGGCTCGGCGAGAAACTTCCCGAAGTTCGCCAGGCCCGCGTCGCCGGAATCGAAGAGCAGCGAGTGCATCAATGCCCACGACTGAAAATAGAACACCTGCGCCAACTCGTGGTGTTTTCCACTGAACCGCACCGCACCGACCGCCAGCAGCTCCGGCACCGACATCGGCTTCGCATTTCTGAGGTGACGAAGATGATCCCCGGGCAGCGCGCCCAGTTCGACGTCGTTACCGGCGACGCCGAACGAACTGAACACCTCCGCGAGGCCTTCTTCCATCCACCGCGGCAGCGTCCGCGCCGCGGCGCCGAGGTGCCAGTGCACCGCTTCGTGAAAGATTACCCGGCGCACGTCGGCGCGCGCGCCCTCGACGGCCAACGCGATCGTATTTCTTGTCGGCAGCCGCACGAAGAATCCCGCGACCTGCGCCGGCTTGCCGTCCTCCGTCGGTTTGAACGGGCGCAGGCTGCGCTCGCTGCGAAACAGCACCAGCGTGACCGGATCCACGAGGGCCGGATTCACCGGCAGGACTCGCGCAATCGTGTGCCGAAACAGCTCGAACTGCGTCGCCCACTCGCGCGCTTTGGCCTCCGACGCTTCGGAGATCACCGTGAAATGCGGCGTCTTGATCCGCACCCACTCCTCGGCTGCGCCCATCGTCACAGCCACGACTGAGGCCAGCGCGGCCAAGCCACCCCGCGCCCACGTCTTCCAGCATGCCGCCCATCCTGCACGCGTCATCGGATCCATCGTCGGGCCGGAGTTTCACCCGCCGGGAAAGTGCGACCTGCTCCGGCCAAGGCCGACCGGCCGGCCTGCGTGGCGCCGGCACCCGACGGCATCACGCGAGCAGGTCCTTCACCACGTGCCCATGCACGTCCGTCAGCCGGAAGTTCCGCCCTTGGAACTTGTAGGTCAGCCGCTCGTGATTGATCCCGAGTTGGTGCAGGACTGTCGCCTGCAGATCGTGCACGTGGACCTTTTTCTCGACGGCGTTGAACCCAAACTCGTCCGTCGCGCCGTAGCTCATGCCGCGTTTCACGCCGCCACCGGTCATCCACAGCGAGAAGCCATACGGGTGATGGTCGCGGCCCCACTGTTTCCATTCCTCGATCTTCCCCTGCAGAAACGGCGTCCGGCCAAACTCCCCGCCCCAGATCACCAGCGTGTCGTCGAGCAGGCCGCGTTGCTTGAGGTCCTTCACCAACGCCGCCGACGGCGCATCGGTATCCTGACACTGGATCTTCAGCTGCGAGTTCAGATTCCGATGCTGGTCCCAGCCCGCATGCATCACCTGCACAAACCGCACGCCGCGCTCCGCGAGCCGGCGCGCCATCAGGCAGTTGTAGGCATAGGTCCCCTGCCGCTTCACCTCGGGGCCATACATTTCGAGCACCGATGCCGGCTCCTTCGACAAATCCGTGAGCTCCGGCACACTCGTCTGCATCCGATACGCCATCTCGTATTGTGCGATGCGCGTGAGAATCTCCGGGTCGGCGAACTCCTCGTGCTTGATCGCATTCAGGTGCGCGAGGTCGTCGAGCACGCCGCGCCGCATTTCGCGGCTCAGGCCGTTGGGATTGGAAAGATAGAGCACCGGGTCGCCACTCCCGCGGAACGCCACGCCCTGATACTTCGATGGCAGGAAGCCGCTGCCCCAGTAGAAATCGTAGAAAATCTGCCCGCAGCTCGCCTCCTTGTCGCGCGAGGTCATCACCACAAACGCCGGCAGGTCCTCCGTTTCGTTGCCCAGCCCGTAGCTCAGCCACGCCCCCATCGAGGGCCGCCCGGCCATCTCCGAGCCGGTCAGGAAAAACGTGATCGCCGGCGCGTGATTCACCGCCTCCGTGTGCATCGACTTCACGAAGCAGAGATCGTCCGCGATCTCCGCCATCCGCGGCAGAAAGTCGGACACCCACGCGCCGCTCTTTCCGTGCTGCGCGAATTTCGTGATCTCGCCCAACACCGGCCGCTCCGTCTGCCCGCCCGTCATCGTCGAGAACCGCCGCCCGCCCACCACGGCATCGGGGATCTGTTTCCCGTGCCACTCCTTGAGCTTCGGTTTGTAGTCGAAGAGATCCACGTGCGACGGCGCGCCGTTCTGGAACAGATAGATCACCCGCTTCGCCTTCGGCGCGAGGTGCGGCAGATCCGGCAGACCCGGCACGGCGTTGCGCCCGGCCACTCCGCCGGCGGCCAGCGCGTCGCGGCCGAGGAGCGACGCCAGCGCCGCGGTGCCCAGTCCGAGCGCCGACTTGCCGAAAAACTGCCGCCGGGTCTGCAGCGCCTTGCCTTCGAGTATCGGATCCATGCGTCGAATAGTTTTCCGCGTCACTCCTTGGACAGCACTTCGTCCAGATTGAGGATCAATCCGCACAACGCCGCCCACGCCGCGTGCTCCGTCACGTCGAGCCCTTCGGGCCGCGGGGCCTCGCCCGACGACGCGAACGCCTTGGCCGCCGCCGCATCGGCCGCGAATTGCGCGCGCAGCTTGCCGAGCCGCGCGACGAGCACCTCGCGTTCCCGCGCCTGCGGTGCCCGCGCGGTGGCGAGACGGAACGCAAACTCCACCCGGGCCTCGTCGCTCTCGGCCGGAGTCATCCGGTCGGCTACATGCGCGAGCACCCGCTGCGCCATCACGCGCGCCGCTTCCACGTAGGCGGGGTCGTTCAGGGTGACGAGCGCGTGCAGCGGGGTGTTCGTCCGCGCCACCTTCACCGTGCACACCTGCCGCGCCCCGGCGTCGAAGAACGTCGTCGGTCCCACGATGCGGCGCCAGAAAATGTAGAGGCTGCGGCGATACAGCGCGTCGCCGTGGTCCTGCACGTAGGTCTTCTTGCCGAAGGTCGCTTCCTCCCAGATGCCCGCCGGCTGATAAGGCTTCAGCGACGGTCCGCCGAGCTGCTCGTTGAGCAGGCCCGCTGCCGCCAGCGCCTGGTCGCGGATCATCCACGACGGCAGCCGGAAACGCGGCCCGCGGGCGAGCAGCCGGTTCTCCGGATCACGCTCGTGCAGTGCCGCCGAGCCGCGCGAGGACTGCCGGTAGGTCGCGCTGGTGACGATCAACCGGTGCAGCGCCTTCACGTCCCATCCGCTCGCGACAAACTCCGTCGCCAGCCAGTCCAGCAGCTCCGGGTGCGACGGCGGTTCGCTCTGCACGCCGAAGTCCTCCGCGGTCTTCACGAAGCCCGTGCCGAAAAATGCCTGCCACGCCCGGTTCACGGCCGTGCGCGCCGCCAGCGGATTCTCCGGCGATACCAGCCACCGCGCCAGATCGAGCCGGTTCAGCCGCTCCGACGCCGCGCCGCCTGCTTTCCCGACGGACGCAGCGTGCCCGCTCCGTTTCTCCGCCGCGGCGGCGCGCCGCGCCGCAAAAACGTCCGGCACCGCCCCGAGCACCTTCACGTCGGTCTTCGCCTCGTAGATGCCTTTGTTGAGGATGAACGTCTCCCGCGGCTCCTTGATCTGATCCATCACCATCACGCGGGTGATCCGTGCCGACGCGTTGTCCCGCGCCCGCACCGCGGCGATGTGCTCCTGCAACAGCTTCGTGTAAGCCGGATCGGGCTCCGTCTCCTTGAAGTGCGGGAGCGCTTCGAGCAGCCCGTTGAGGTTCCGCCGCCGCGGCTCCACCTTGGCGTGCGTCGCGTAGAGATTGCCCGGCAGCTTGATCGCATCCGGCGAGTCGGCCACGGGCTTCCCCGTTTCGCGGGGGAACTTCGTCAGCTCGAATTCCTCCACGCGTTTCGCCACCGCTTCGAGTTTCGCATTGGCCTGCTTCACCGCGTCCTGCTCCGCCGGCGTCGACATATCCATCACCGGCGGCACCTGGCCTCCGCCCTGGTTCCGGCCGGTCTCGGACATCTGGTTGAAGATGTCGTAGAGCGCGAAGTAGTCCTTCTGCGAGATCGGGTCGAACTTGTGGTCGTGGCAGCGCGCGCAGGTGAACGTCAGCCCCATCCACACCGTCGCCGTCGTCTCCACGCGGTCGAAGACATTCTCCACCCGTGTCTCCTCGGCGATGCGGCCGCCTTCACCGTTGTGCATGTTGTTCCGGTGAAACCCGCTCGCCAGCCGCTGCGGCTTCGTGGCGTCGGGCAGCAGATCGCCGGCGAGCTGCTCCACCGTGAACCGGTCATAGGGCATGTTGGCGTTGAGCGCCTCGACCACCCAGTCGCGCCACGGCCACATCGTGCGCTCGGGGTCGCCCTGGAAACCGTTCGTGTCCGCATAACGCGCGATATCGAGCCAGTCCCACGCCCAACGCTCGCCGTAGCGCGGCGACGCCAGCAGCCGGTCCACCACGCGCTCGTAAGCACCGGGCTCCCGATCCGCGAGGAACGCCGCCACCTCTGCCGGCGTCGGCGACACCCCGGTCAGATCGAGCGAGACGCGCCGCAGCAACGCCGTGCGCTCCGCCTCCGGCGCCGGTTGCAGACCTTCGCGCGCGAGGCGCGTCCGCACAAAAGCATCCACCGGATGCACCTTTGCGCTCGCCGCCGTGGCCGGGAGCGCCGGCCGCACCGGGGGCTCGAATGCCCAATGGCGCCCCCATGGCGCGCCCGCGAGAATCCAGCGTTTCAACGTCTCCCGCTCCTCGGCCTTCAGCGGCCGGTTCGACTCCCGCGGCGGCATCACTTCGTCGTCATGCGCACTGATGATCCGCTGCCAAAGTTCACTCGTCTCCAAGTTCCCCGCTTGCACGACCGCCACGCCGTCGCGCGTCCGGAAAAGCCCTTCCCGCGTGTCCAACCGCAGATCCGCCTCGCGGGTCGCGGCATCGGGACCGTGGCAGCGGAAACACGCATCCGAGAGGATCGGCAGCACCTCGCGGTTGAAATCCACCGGTTGGGCCGCGTTCAGCTCCGCGCCCGCAGCGCAAAGTAACCAGGCCAGGATTTTCCGTGGGGTTGGGGTCATCCGAAAAACGGTGCCCTATGACACGCAAGTTTCCGCCCGCGTCTAGCCCTAGTTTGCTTTTCGCCCCGCACCGGCCGCTCGCGGGCCGGACCGGGACCGGCGATTTTCGCGCGCACAGGTTTGCCAACAAGTGCGCGGCCTTTTTCCTCGGCATTCCTCCGCCGGCTGTTTCCGCTTCTCCACCCCCTTTCCTCGCCATGCCCCCGATCCCTGCGTCTCCGCATTCCCGGTCCTCCTATTCGCCGCTGTCTCCGCGCCGTGCGTTTCTCAAACGCGGGCTCACCGGCATCCTCGCCGCCTCGGCCGCGCCCAGTTTTCTCCCGGCCCGGCTGTTCGGCAAAAACGCCCCCAGCAACCAGCTCACCGTCGGCGTCGTCGGCAACGGCCTCATCGCCTCCTCGCACATCGGCACGCTGATCGGCCGCGATGACTGCCGCGTGCTCGCGACCTGCGACGTCAACCGGACCAAGGCCGAGAGGGCGCGCGAGCGGATGCTGAAGGCCTACTCCGACAAGAAGGAGTCCGGCTCGCCCGCCAAGGGCCTCGATCTCTACACGAAACACGAGGAGCTTATCGCCCGCACGGATCTCGACGTCGTGTTCGTCTGCACGCCCGACCACTGGCATGCCGCCGTCTCGAAACTCGCGATGATGTCCGGCAAAGACGTCTACTGCGAAAAGCCCCTCACCCTCACCGTCCGCGAGGGCCGCGTCCTGGTCGACACCGCCCGCCGCTACGGCCGCATCCTCCAGACCGGCACGCAGCAGCGCTCCAACAAATCTTTCCGCAAGGCCGCCGAGATCGTGCGCAACGGCTGGATCGGCGACATCACCCTCATCCGCACCCGTCTCGGCGAGTTTCCGCCCGCGCTGCCGCTGCCCGAGGAGCCCGTGCCGGCCGACTTCGATTACGACCGCTGGCTCGGACCCACCCCGTGGCGGCCCTACAACGAAAAACGCGTGCGCGGTGACTACGGCGGCGGCTGGCGCTGCTTCTTCGAATACGGCGGCCGCAAGAACGGCGACTGGGGCGCCCACCACTTCGACATCATCCAGAACGCGCTGGGCATGGACAACTCCGGCCCCGTGCAGTTCATCCCGCTCGGCTACGAGGGCTGCAAATACCAGACCCACGTTTATGCCAACGGCATCAAGGTGGAGCGCCACGAGGAGGGCCTGAAGCCCATGATCGAGTTCCAGGGCACCAAGGGCCGCGTCGAGGTCTCGCGCGACGATGTGTTTGTCACCGAGCCCGCGGATCTCGCCGCCCGTCCGCTCCGCGGCGAGGACATCCACCTCTACGCCAGCGACAATCATCACACCGATTTCTTCACCTGCGTCCGCACCCGCCAGCGGCCGATCAGCGATGTCGAAGCCGGCCACCGCAGCGCGAGCGTCTGCCACCTCAACGTCATCGCGGCTCAACTCGGTCGCGCCATCCGTTGGGATCCCGTGAAGGAGGACGTGATCGACGACCCGATCGCCTCCCGGCTGCTCGATCGTCCGCGCCGCGCCCCCTACGTCCTCTGACCCCGCGCATCGACCCGAACCAAGAAACTCCCGCCGCCATGCGCACCACCTTCCGTCCCTCCGTCCGCACCTCGCTCGGTCTGCCGCTCTTTGCGCTGTTCTCCGCGCTCACCGCGCCCGCGGCCGAGAAAGCCAGCCCGGCCGCCGCCGCCCAGCTCCGCGACCTCACCTACTCGGGCGATCAATCGCTCCTCGTCGCCCTCGACCAGGAGATCGTCACCGCCGGCAAGGACCGCGCGAAACTCGCCGCCCTCGAGAAGCGCCTGCTCGCCGAACTCACCCGGCGCGATACGACGTTTGCCGCGCGCCAAGCCCTCGCCCAACGCCTCGGCTCGGTGCTCGCTGCCGCGCCCGACGCCAAGTCTGCCGCGCACAAGGCGCTCACCGCCCTCCTCGTGGACGGCCGTGATTTCGAAGTCGCCCGCCTTGCCCTGCAACCGGTTCCCGGTGCCGCGATCGATCAGCTCTTCGTCGACGCCCTCAAAAAATCTGCCGGCACCGTCCGCCTCGGCCTGATCGATGCCCTCGGCGCCCGGCGCGCCAATGGTGCTGTCAGCGCCCTGCAGGGCCTGCTTTCCGATCCGGACGCCGCCACCGCCGCCGCGGCGACGCGTGCCCTCGGCGAGATCGGCAACACCGCGGCCCTCGCCGCCCTCCGCACCGCTCCCGTGGCCAAAGCGGCTGCCGCGCGTCTGCGCGCCGCCACCCAGCTGCCGGGCAACGAAGCGCTCGCCGAACTGCGTGCGCTCCAGCAGGAGTCCCAGGCGCCCGCGCCGGTCCGGCTCGCGGCGTTTCGCACTTCGCTCGACCTCGACCCGGCCAATGCCGCGGCCGCACTTGTCGAAGCGCTCCGCTCCGGCGATGCCGCGCGCCGGGAAGTCGGCGCCGAAGCGATCGCCGCCTCGACCGCTCCGGGTCTGGTCGCCGCGCTCACGGGCAGCCTCGCCGCGTTCGATGCTCCCACCCAGGCCGCCGTCATCGCCGGCCTCGGCCGACGTCGTGAAGGCGCCGCCGTCCCGGCCGTCTCGGCCGCGTTGAAACACGCGGAGGCCGAAGTCCGTGCCGCCGCCATCGTGGCGCTCGGTCTCCTGCCCGGCTCCGCCGAGGTCGCCGCCGCGCTCGCCACCATCGCGGGCTCCGGAAGTCCCGACGAAACCAAACTCGCGAAGCAGTCCCTTACCCGGCTCAACGGCCCGGGCGTCTCCGCGGCTATCGCCGCCGCAGCCGAGAAGTCTTCTCCCGCCCAGCGGGCCATCTTCCTCGAGCAAATCGCCCTCCGCCATCAGACCGAAGCGATCCCGCTGCTGCTGAAAACCCGGCAGGATGCCGATGTCACGGTCCGCACCGCCGCCGTCGCGGCCCTCGGCGACATCGCCCCGCTCTCCGAACAGAAGGCCCTGCTCGACTGGACGCTCGGTGCTACGGACGAGGCGGAACAGTCCCGTGCGCTGCGTTCGCTGGTCAACGTGATCCTTCGCGACCCGGCGGCCGAGTCCCGCGGCGCGATCCTCTTCGGTGCGTTCACCAACGCTTCGGCCGATGTCGCCACCCGCCTTCTCCCGGCGCTCAGCCGCATCGGCGGCACCCGCAGCGCCGACGTCGCGGCCGATCTTGCCCTCCGCAACGACGCCAAGCTCGCCGACGCCGCCGCCAACACCCTCACCCGCTGGACCGACGACACCGCTCTGCCGGGCCTCGCGCTGGTTGCCGAGAAAGCCGCCCTCGCCAACGTGCGCGACACCGCCCGCAAGGGCGCTCTCCGTTACCTCGAGCGCAACCGCGAGGCTTGGAAGCCCGCGACCACCAAGGTCGTCGCCCAGCTGCTCCGCGCCTCGGACGACAGTGCCGGCCGCAAGAGCCTCATCGCCCTGCTGCACCGTGCCGACGATCCCGCCGCACTTCCGCTCGCCGAATCATTCAAGAGCGACAGCGCCCTCGGTTCCGCGGCGAGCACTGCCGCCGATGTCGTGCGCGCCAACCTCGCCGGGAAACCGAAGCTCAACGCCTCCGGCGCCACGGGGAATCTGCGGAACATGCTCGATGGTAAAACGAACACACGCTGGAACGTGCCCACCGAGGGCGAGGAATGGCTCGAGATCGATTTCCACCTCTCGCGTCCGCTGCACACCATCACCCTCGACCAGACCACGCGTGGCGCCGAGTTCCCGGAGCGTTACGAGGTCTTCGTCACCAATGACCTGAAATCACCCGGCGCCGTCGTCGCCTCGGGCAAGGGCACGCAGAACAAGACGATCGTCACCCTTCCCGCCAACACCCGCGGTCGCTACGTGATCATCCGCAACGTCGCCGAGCGTAAGGACAGCCAGTGGTCCGTGGTCGAGCTCCACGTTGACTGACCGCTCTCAGCGGGACTCGGTTCACGCCGCTGGGGAAGCACGCGGCGCGACCTTGCGCAGCAGTGGCGCCAGTCGGGTGGTGGTCTCATCGCTGAACCCCATCGCCCGCTTCAGCTGCAGGTCCCGCGCGATCGGATTCCGGACCGCAGCCGACGCCCGCCACGTGCGCCACGGGATGATGCCGAACGCCCAGGCCAGCACCCCCGAAACCGGCACCGGCACATCGCTGCCATGCAGGATGCGCGCCGCGAGCTCCGGATCGGTCGTCAGCCGCCGGATGGCGCTGGGCCGCGTCCGGAAGTTGGGCGCTGCGAGCGCGCTGTTGTCACCGTAAAGCCGCGGATACTGGCGCGTCATCGTGACGAACTCCTCGAAATAATCGCGATCGAGCGCCATCAGGCCGGTGCCGCAATGGGCGGCGATGCACGTCACGCCGATCTCCAGCGCCCGCGTAAGCACGCGTGGGCTCGCCAACGCCGGTGCCAGCACCGGCAGCGTCCGTTCGCTGCCCGTGTGCGCGAGCAGGATCAGCCCGGCCTCCGCCATCCGTTCGAGGAAACGGGTGTAACGCGGATCGTTCCAGTCGATGTTCTGGCAGTTCGGCAGGCACTTCAGCATCACCGCGCCCGCCGCCAGACAACGCTCCAGCTCATCGAGTGCGTCGCGTCGCGCCGGGTGGATCGAGACCGCCGGTAGGAATTCCGGATGTCGCGCCGCAAGGCCGAGCACATAGTCGTTGGGCACGTAGAACGAGCCCGCGTCGCGGATCACCTCGCCGGTCGCCGTATGCGGCTCGTCCTGCGCGAGGATCACCGCCGCATCGAGTCCCGAAGTCCGGACGAACTGCAGCAGTTGCCGTGCGTAGAGTCCGTCGAGATCGCCGGTCAGGGCTGCGGGCTCGAGCCCCATCGCCCGGACCATGAAGGGAGCCCCGAATCGGGTGACGCCGCGGGGACGATACCAGCAGCCGGTGCCGCCCGTGCCGTTCCCCACCACGTGCACATGGCCGTCGATCCTCATGCGGCGCGCGCCTGCCTCAATTGGCGTTCTCGAAGGCGAGTTCCTTGCAGCGCTTAAGGTCGGTCTTGCCGGTCCCAAGCATGGGAATTTTCTCCACGTGCCGGATGATTTTCGGCACCCACAGATTGGGCATGCCCGTCTCCGCGAGCTTGGTGCGCAGCTGCTCCGGCGTCACTTCGCGGGTGGTGAGGAGCACGAGCGCCTCGCCCTTCGTCGGATCCGGCACTCCGACCACAAACACGGTCGGTGATTCGGCAGCCTCCCAGCCGAATACCTCGGCGATTTTCTGCTCCACCGTGCCGTGCGGCACCATTTCGCCGCCGATTTTGGAAAAGCGCGAAATTCGGCCCTCGATCTGGAGAAAGCCATCCTCGTCGAAGCGCCCCAGGTCGCCCGTGACGAACCAGCCGTCCCGGAACGCCGCCTGCGTTTTCGCCGAGTCGTCGAGGTAGCCGCCGAAGACGTTGGCGCCCTTGAACAGCACGATGCCCGACTGCGTCAGCGGCAGATTTTCGCCCGTATCCGGATCCATGATGCGCGCCGTCATGCCCGGCATCATCCGGCCGACGCTGCCCGCCCGCTTGCCGGCCTGCGGTTCGTTGGTCGAGGTGACGATCGGCGGATGCGGCTGGTTGATATTGGCGGCCGGCGTCGTCTCGGTGAGTCCGTAGCCCTGCAGAATCTCGATGTGGAAACGATCCATGAACCCCCGATGGAGATCGTCCGGCAGCTTCTCGGCGCCGGTCACCACGAGGTCGAGGGTTCGGAGTTCCGCCGGCTCGGCCTTCTTCAGAATCGGCCGCACAAAGGTCGGCGCCCCGATCAGCACCGTCGCGTGCTCCTCGCTGATCGCATCGATCACTTTCCGCGTATCGAGCGGGCTTGGCACCGTCACGATCTGGCAGCCGCGCAACATCGGATACCACATCGTCACCGTGAACCCGAAGCTGTGAAACACCGGCAGACAGCCCAGGAGGCGGCACGTTTCGGGCAGGATCGAAAGCGAGGAAATCTGCGCACAGTTCGCGAGGATGTTGCGATGCGTGAGCACCACGCCTTTCGGCTCGCCCGAACTTCCGCTGGTGAACAGCAGGCCCGCCTCTTCCCGATCGCCGCGCTTCGGCAGCCTGAGCAACGCCGCGCACCACTGGTTCGGCAGCAGGAAAGCTGCGATCAGCCACGGCAGGATCGCTTTCTTGCCCCCGGCCGCGGCGATTTCCTCGCGCAGGTCGAGCGTCCGGTCCGGCCACGGGAAGGTGGGCAGCTTCGTCTTCAGCACGTTGGCGGAATACACCGTTTTGACCCCGGCCATGCGCAGACTCGCCTCCAACGCCGGCCGGCCCGCCGTAAAGTTCAGGTTTACCGGCACCTTGCCGGCGCAGAGCACCGCGAGATTGGCGATGAACGCGCCCGGTCCCGGCGGCAGCACGATGCCCACGCGCCGTTCCGGCACCGTCGCCGCGATCCGCCGCGCCATCACCGCCACGACGGCATACAGTTGCCCGCAGGTCATCTCCCGCCGCTCCGCCGTGCGATCAATCACGAGCAGGCGTTGCGGGTGCTTGGTCATTGTCCGCACGCACTCCCGCGCGAGGTTGCGCTTCAGCACCGGCCGCTCATCGAACGCGAGGCAGCCCAGATCAAGCAGTTCCCGGCGCGCCCAGGCCGGACTCACCTCGGCCGGCGGCGTGGGTTTGCCGAACTGGATAAAAACATGCGTGGGCAGCAGCCGCGGCGACTTCCAGAGATACTTGTTGCCGGCGAAGGAGAAGATCGACCCCCACAGTCCGTCGATGGCCGCCGCGATCACCGGCACGTTCGCCTGCCGCGCGATCAGCTCGAAGCCCTTCTTGATCTGGAGCAGTTGTCCGGTGCGGGAGATATGTCCTTCGGGAAATACACATACCGCCTCGCCGCGCTTGAGGGCCGCCACGGCTACCCGCACCGCGTCGATCGGAGTGCCGGACGAGACGTCGATCGCGCCGCTATGATCGAAACACCAGGCAAAGAAGCGGTGCCGCCGCAGGCCCTTGAAGGCCAGGAACCGGATCGGTCGCCGCACCGCGAGCTGCAGCACCAGCGGGTCCACATACGAGATATGGTTGGCGATGAACAGCACCCCGCCCTTCTCCGGCACGTTTTCCAGCCCGCGCGTCCGCACGCGGTAAAGGAGCGGAGCCAGAAGCCGGGTGGGCCAATCGATATACCACGGAACGAACGAGCGCCGTCGAAGCAGGGGGAAGGGCATGAGCGCGAAGATGCGTTATGCGACAGGATTTGCGACTACCTCAAAGCTTTTTCTCCTCGTCCGCAATCAGGTGCCGGAAACGGTGGTAGGAAAAGCCCACCCACAGCAGCACGCACCCCAGCGCGACGAACGCCACAATCCGGTATAAGGTGGAGTCTATATCCACCGCAAACGCCCGCAGCACACAGGCCCCGAGTCCGGCCAGTCCCACCAACCGATGTGGTCGCGACCGCGCAAACAAACCCGCGAGGAACAACGCGACCGCGATCGCTCCCCACCCGACGGTCGCGTAATCGCGGACCGGCACCGGCTGCACCGCCAGGGCCCAAAATACGAGCACGAGGCCCGCGACGGCGCCCGCCCATTGCCAGCGTTGTTTGAGTTGTCGCTCCAGGCCGGCGCTCGCGAGCAGCGGCCACGCCGCCAGCACCACTCCCGCGCCGCAAACCACGGCTAGACCTGCACTCCAACCCTTCATCGCGGGCGAACCTGCGCTCGCGATACCGAGGATCCACATCACCGTCGCCGTCGCCGCCAGCGCACCCCGCGCCGGCTCCACGCGGCCCCACTTCCATGCAGCAAACGCGGCCAGCCCGAGCACGCCCAGCGCGAGCAACCGGCCCGCCGGATCATGAACACTCAGCGCCGCAAACAATCCGATCACGGACGCGAGCGTAACCTGCACCGGCACCGCACGCCCGGTGTTGGCGTCTGCTCCGGCGGCATGGATACCGCGCACCATCGCCGCTGCCGGCGCCCACGCCAGCAGACATGCCACTGCGTCCACGAGGCTCGGCCCGCGACCAAGCTGCCAAAAGGCCGCCGCAACCCAGATCGCCCACGACGAGGCCAGCGCCCCGGCCACCCGCGGCTGCCACGCGAGCACGAACACGGCGAGTGCCACCCCGGCCGCGCACAACAGCCGCCACTCCGCCGGCACCCACCGCACCAGCGCCACCAGCGTCACCGCCGTCGCGAGGGCGGCATTCGCAGCCCGCCACGCATTGGGTTTCTCTCCCGCTGTCCGCTTCGCCCACCACGCCGCCGCCAGCCAACTCGCCATCGCCGCCGAACCAAGCCAACCCGCGCCGGCGCGCCCGCCAAACTTCAGGAAGTAGAGGAAAAGTCCGAGTGCCAGCAGGGGCGAAATCAACTCACCCCATTGCCGCACGCGCCCCCTGGAGGCGAACGCCAAAACCGCACCCAGCCCGGCCGCGAGCGCCAATCCCGTTGCCGCCGGAAAGCCACGAAAGCCGACGACCGTCAGCGTGCCCAGAGACAGCCCCGCCAATCCGAAGTCCAGCGTCCGCCAGCGTCCCTCCGCGCCCTCCGGCACGACGCGCCAGCGCACGCCGATGCCCACCGCCGCTGCGATCAACAACACCGCCTCGTTCAGCCAGAGCACCGTCACGCCCGTCGACGGCGAACTCAGCCCCCAGATTGCCGCATGCGCCGCGACTCCTACCACCCCGCCGAGCACCGCCGCGACCTCCCCTCCGCGCAGCAGCCACGCCGTGGCCGCGAGCCCTGCCCCTACGCCGACGAGCACGGCCGTATCCCAGCCATGGGTTTCCCATGAGAGCACCGTCGAGACGGCCGCGAGGCCGACGACCACCGACCCAAAGGCCGCCGTGAACGGAGCGAAACCCAGCCAGCGTCGCAGCGCCGCCACGAATCCCGCGGCTCCGAGCAGAAACACGATCTCCAACGCGGTGCCCGTCTGCGCGACGGGCGCTCCGCCCGGGCGCAACTGGGCAAGGAAAAATCCCAGTGCCACCGCGCCCGCGATGACCGTAGCCGTCCGCAACCCGCGCACGCCGGACTGCCGCGCCGACACGAGCAGCGCAAACGCCTGCGTCAGCAGCACGAGATAGCGGGCGTGTCCTTCCCACGCCGCGATCACGCCGAGGCCGAGCAGACCGGCCGCCTTGCAGGCAAAAATCGACACCAGCGGCGCTCCGGCGGGACGCACCCGCCACGCGATCGTCGCGGCAAGCATCAGCGTTCCCGCGCCAAAGTAGAATTGAGCCAGGCGATCGCCGCCCACCTGGGCCGTGGCCAGCAGCCCCACCGCAAACGCCAGAGAAGAATTCGCGACCTGGACCGTGCGATCCACACGCGACAGATCTCCGCCACGCCACACCACGATCCAATCGCGCATCCAAAACAGCACAAAATACAGCGCGCACCACACCCAGGCTGCTACCACCGTCATCGCCCCCGCGCCCGTCGCCCCCTGCGTCGCCGCCACGCCGAGGTAGAGCCACGCGAGCGGCATCGCCAACGCCGACGGGGCCGTCCAGCCCCGCGCGAGCCGCAACAGGACCGCCGCTGCGCCGAGCAACAGAATCACCCAGGGCCCGAATCCCTCCGGCCCCGCGCGCAGCGCGAGAAACGCCGTCACGTGCCCAAGCACGACCGCCATCGCCGCGACGACCGACGAACCGCGCCACCAGGCCGCGCCGAAGATCCCCGCTACCACCGCAAGTTCGCACAACGTCGCCGTGTCCTGCCGCTCGATCACCTTCATCGGCGGGACGGCATACGCCGCAAACGCGCAGAAATACGCGAGCGCCAGCCCGGCGCCGAATACTACCGCGCCGAACAACGGCAGTTTCCGCTCCAGCCAGCCGCCCAGCCCGATCACACCGGCCGTCACCGCCATCACTTCGGCCAGGCGCACCCACGGCGCCGAATCGCGGGAGACATATACGCCGAGAAACACCACTCCGATCACCGCCAGCAGCGCTCCGATCCGTGTTGCCCACCACGCCCCGAGCCGGATCTCCGCGTTGTCCTCTCCGCTCGGCGGCCAGAGCTGCAGCGGCTCCAGCCACTCGCGCCACGGTGGCGGGCGCACCGCCGCAGGCGTTTCCCGAAACGCCGCCCTCGGTGCCTCCGCCGGTGTCACGGTCGAGAGCACAGGCGGCACAACCAGCGATGGAGGCGTGACTGGCTCGGCCGGAAGTTCCGGTTGTGCTGGCGGCGCGACCAACGCCGGCGCCTGTGCGCCGTGTCCCCGCGCCGTCACGGGCGCCTCTGTTTCACCACCGATTCCCACGCGCTCGAGCTCCGCCAGCCGGAGCTTCACGGCGGCGAGCTCCCGCTCGATCGCCGTGGTCCGCCGCCGTAATGTTTCGATGTCGCTTGCGGAGACCATGGCTCAAGCCTCCATCCCAGCCAGCGTCCACCGCGTCGCCGCGGCCTCCATGCTGCGCAGGGCTTCGTGGGTTTCTCCCAGCTGCTTCGCACTCAGCCCCGCGGTGACCTGCCGGACGACCTCAAGATACAGCGGTGTCACCTTCTCCCACAACGCGCGGCCGGCATCCGTGAGCACGATGCGGTAGATGCGCCGGTCTTCCGGGTGATCGGTGCGCCGCACCCAGCCGGCCTCTTCCATCCGGTCCAGCAGACCGGTGACATTCGAACGATCCACAACCAGAAAGTCACTCAGCTCGCGCTGGCTCAGTCCGCCTTCCGAGCGCGCGACCACGTTCAGCAGGTTGTATTGCGCGCCGCTCAATCCGAAGGGGCGAAACAGCCGTTTGCTCTCCCGCAGGAAAGTGTCCGCGGTGCTCATCACCGCCGACACGAGATCGTAGCCCGCCTCCAGCCGCGCGCCCATCGTCGCGCGTTTCGTTGCCGTGGATTTCACGGGGCGCGGTTGTGGACGCTATCGTTGATATGTCAACGGTCGTTTCGCGTTCCGTCCACTTGCCCCTTCATCTTCCCCGCCGGCGATCAGCTTCCCGACTCCGACTCTCCCGCCGCCGCTGCGCGCAGATCCGCCGCGAGCGCGGCAAAGCCCGGAAAGTCGTTTTCCAGCCGCCGTGTGTCGGCCCGATGCCGCTCCACCTCCCGCACCGCACATTCGATTTCGTGCGGCAGACTCGGACGATCCGTCCCGTAGACCCGCACCTTCAACTCCGCCCGGGTGTAGGGGGGCAGCTGCCGCTCTTTTCCGTCCATCCAGCGCGCTTCGGTTACGCCCGGATCTCGACCGCAGAGATACCACGCCTCAACCGCAGGCACCGCGATTCCGATCACCCGCAGCACCCGCGGCCGACCCTGCGCCGGCGGGAGCTTCTTCGTCGTCTGCCGGTAAACGGCGCGCAACTGGCACATCCGGCATTGGGGGTGGAAGTATCCCGGTGCCTCGTGCCGCTCGCCGTGCACGACCGAGTCGTCGGCATCCGCCACGACGGCGAGCACATCGGTGTCGGTGTTGAAATGAAGATGCCGGATCACCGCGGGCATGAGTTGCGCGACATTCGGCCAACCGCGCGCCCGGAAGCCCGGCGACACAAACGTCGGCTCCCTCCGCAGCACGCCCGCCACGAGCACCCGCAGCGCGATCTCGTCCGCAGGCGATTCGCTCAGCAGCGCGATCTTCACCGTCAGTTCTTTTCCTCCGGCACGCCGCCGAGGATGCCGCTGAACCACATGTCGCCCAGCGACCCTTCCTGCAGCAACTCCGGCAGATCCGGTCGATCGCTGAGCCGGCTGAAACGCGCCGCGCGCCCATGCTTGTGCGAGATGATCACTTCCTCGGGATGCTCGCGGAACAGGTCGATAAAGTAAGGCGAGTGCGAGGTCGCGACGACCTGCACGGGACGCCGGTCAACACCGAAGGACTGCGGATAACTCAGCCGATAAAGCGCATCTCTGACTTCGCGAAGCATCCGCGGATGAATCCCGCGATCGACCTCTTCGATGCACACCACGCGCGGCGGCGCCGGGTCGAACGCCAACACCAGCATCCCGATCAGATAGAGCATCCCCTGCGATAGCTCATCCGCCGGCACCAGCCCGTTTTCGCTGAGGTGCAGCGCAAACGCGACCTGTCCCTCTCCCGCCTCGACAAATTCCAGCGCCCGAAACTCCGGCATGATCCGCAGCAGCTCCGCCGTGAGGGCCGCGAACGTCGCCGGCGAATGCTCGCGCAGCGTCGCCAGCACCGCGGCCAGATTTCGACCGTCGCCGGCCAGCGTCGCACCGTCCGCCTTGGCCGCCGGCAGGGACAGTTTCTCGTGGTCGAGGACGTAACCGCGGATGCTGCGCAGCTCCTCCTGCAGCACCGGCCAGTGCGGATCTCCCGGCGGATCGACCCGCAGCGCATCGCACTGCGTCTCCGAAATGCAGCCGAGTTTTACCCGCACTTTTTCATTCGGCGGATCGAAGCCGAACTCGATCTCCGGGCCGCCGCTGCGCTGCTCCATCGGGCCCGTCTCCGCCGGCAGCTGCGCCAACGTGCGCAGCCGCAGCAGCGACTCGATGAGGCTCGTCTTGCCGCTGCCGTTGGGCCCGATCACCAGATTGAACGGCCCCAGTTCCACCTCCGTTTTCCGGAGGGCCTTGAAGTTTCGAAACGCCACGGAAGCGATCACACGCGCAGCCTGCACCGCCGGCGCCCGGAGTGGCAACGCTCGTGTTGCCCCAGGGCCTCAGGCCAGTCGTGCCTTCACGGTCCTGCGATCCAGATCCAGACGGCGCGCCGTCTCCTCGATGCTGCCGGCCTGCGCAAAGACCACGCGGGTGTAGCGACGCAACAACTCCTCCGCCGTCAATCCCCCCGATCGAATCAGCCCGTTCCAATCCTCCGGTCCCTCGCGCAGCAACGGCCCCGCCGGCCGATACTCGCCCCGCAGGATGAGGTTGCGCACGCACTGTTCCAATTCGCGGAAGTTGCCCGGCCACGCGTAACGACGGCCGAGGTTTCTCTCGATCCAGCCCAGGGTGTCCCGCGTGAAGGACTCCGTCTCCTCGGGCTCCAGCATTCGCCCTGCAATGTGTTCGACCAGCGTTTCCATCTCGCCCGGTGCGGCGTCCAGTTGCTCGCGCAAGGAAGGCGTCGTGAGCTGATCGGAGCACAGGCGGTAATAGAAATCCTCCCGAAACCGTCCGCTGCGAATCTCCGCGGGGAGGTCTCGATTGGTCGCCGCGATGATCTTCCCGACAAACCGTTTCGAGTCCGTGCCGCCCAGCGGCTGAAACGTCCGCGACTGCAGCACACGGAGCAACTTCACCTGGATGTCCGTGCCGACCTCGCCGATCTCATCGAGGAAAACGGCGCCGGAAGGAGGACACACTTCCATCCAACCGGCTCGGTCCGCCAATGCTCCCGTAAATGCGCCCCGCCGATGGCCGAACAGCTCCGATTCAATCAGCGTTGGAGAAAGCGCCGCCAGATTCAGCGGATAGAAGCCGGTTGAGAACTCCCCGGCGAAACCTCCGCGCTTCGCATCGTAAGGCACGTAGCGCGACATCGCGATCGCCCGCGCGACCAATTCCTTTCCGGTTCCGGACGGCCCTGTAATCAAGGTTGCGAAGTCCGCCATCCGCGCGTGCAGGCCACGCCGATACCGCGCGAGATCGTGCGTGAAGATCGACTGCCAGATCGCCGCTCTCAACCGCGCCATCGGCGCCGAACCGCCCACGAGCGAGCGGAAGATGCTGTGAAACGCCCGGCGGATTTGAAACGCGCTCGCGAAAAGATGAGGTGCATCCTGACGGCTGCCGAAGGACTCCACGAATCCCGGCAGATTGAAGGCCGCGTCAGCGTCCGCACGGAATGCCGGATAAAAATCCACCCGAGCGCCGCCCCGGCCTTCCAGCGCGGCAAGGATGAAGGCATCGAAACGCGCGGCATACGTCTGATACAGCCAATAGCCTACGACGGCTTCGTAGGCCGTCGCGTCGTCCTGCGAAACGCCGCCGTCACTCGGCCAGGCCGCCCGCCCTCGGCGCATCACCTCACTGCAGCGCCGCGTCAGCGCGTCGTGGTTCGGGCTCGGCCGCGCCGCCGGCGGCCGAGTATTCCAGTCCGCACCCCGTTCCTCGAAGTCCCCGCCCAGCGCTGAGCGCTCGGCCGCGATTCGCTCCGGCAGAAAGGGATTACAGGCGTTTACCTTGCGGACAGCGTAGGCGAAGGCCCGGTCGGCGGTGGTAAACAGAGGCTTCGTTTTGGTCATTTTACGTCAGGGGCCTGACATTTAATGCTAACCGTCACTACGCAGCGCGATCAAGCCGCATTCGGATGGAGCTGATCGTCATGTGCTAAGGCATTCACGATTCGTGGTGGCACGGGAGCGGCAAAGAGCGCCGCCGAATCCCTCAAACCATGAAAGCCAAATCACTGCTGCTCCTCATCGGCTCGCTGCTTGCCGTTCCGCTCTTTGCCGCGGGAACGCTCACGCCCACGGCGGCGGGCATACCACCCGTCCGGATCCGCACCCATCAGGTCAACGTCACCCTCAACAATGGTTTCGCGCAAACCGAGGTGCTGCAGACGTTCTTCAATGCTCATTCCGCGGACCTCGAAGCGCTCTACGCGTTTCCGGTGCCCAAGAACGCCAGCCTTTCCGCGGTCACAATCATGACCGGCGAGAAGACCCTTCAGGGCGAGGTCCTCCCGAAGGCGGACGCGGAAAGGGTCTACGAGGAGGAAAAGAAATCCGGCAACGATGCCGGGCTCGCGAAGAAGAATTCGTATCTCACCTATGAGTTCAAGGTCTCGCCCGTCCGCGCGAACTCCGAGGTAAAGCTGCGTTTCGTCTATTATCAGCCGCTGGAAATCGACGCGGGCGTCGGGCGCTATGTTTACCCGCTGGAAGACGGCGGCACCGACGATGTCGCCCGCAGTTTCTGGACTGCGAACACGGCCGTAGAGGGCTCGCTGTCGGTGAATCTGGAGTTGAAGTCGGCCGCACCGGTTGCCGACGTGCGGGTGCCCGGATTCGAAAACGTCGCGTCTGCTCAGCGGCTGGCGGAAGGCCACTATAGGGTCACGCTCGACCGTGCCGGCGCGAAGCTCGACCGCGACTTCGTGTTTTACTACCGACTCGCCGATAACCTCCCAGGGCGCATCGAAGTAATCCCGTATCGCGCCGCGAAGGACAAGCCCGGCACCTTCATGATGGTGGTGACTCCGGGACTTGACCTGAAGCCGCTCACGCAGGGCGCCGACTACAGCTACGTTCTCGACGCTTCCGGCTCGATGCAGGGGAAGATCCACACGCTCGCCAAAGGCGTCGCCCAGGCCCTCGGCCAGATGCAGCCGCAGGACCGATTCCGCCTGGTGACATTCTCCAACACCGCCCAGGAAGTGCTGCCGTGGACAAGCGCCACGCCGGAAAACGTGCGCCAGGCCATCGAACTCGTGAAGTCCCTCAAAATCGCGGGCGGCACCAATGTCTACGACGGCCTCAAGCTGGGTCTCAAAAACCTTGATGCCGATCGTGCGACCAGCGTTGTCCTCGTTACTGACGGCGTCGCCAACCAGGGCATCGTCAACCCCGTCGAGTTCCACAAACTTCTCAAGCAGGTCGACGTCCGGGTCTTCGGTTTCCTCATGGGCAATGGCGCCAACTGGCCCCTCATGCGCACCATTGCCGACGCGAGCGGCGGCTTCTACGCCGGCGTATCCAATGACGACGACATCGTCGGCCAGCTCATTCTGGCCAAAGGAAAGATAACGCACGAAGCCCTGCATCACGCGGCTTTCAAATTCAGCAACGGTGTGCGCGTCTTCGACACGACGGGCGACACGCCGCAGAAGATTTTCCGTGGCCAGCAACTCGTGATCTTTGGCCGCTACGAAGGCGGCGGGAAGACCACTGTCACGCTCAAGGCCTCATTGTCCGGGACGGACAAAACCTACGTGACGACGATCGACCTGCCTGAGCTCGACACCGAGAATCCCGAGATCGAGCGACTTTGGGCGATGTCGCTGATCGACCAGGTCGAAATGCAGGAGGCGGCTGGCTTCCTCCCTGCCAGCGAGGCTCGCGATACGGTGCAGATGCTCGGCGTGAACTACCAGCTGGTAACCGACCACACGGCGATGGTGGTGTTGGACGACGGGACTCACGCACGTCGCGGCATCGCACGTCACAATCAGCAACGCACCGCCCTCGAGCAGGGCGCGCAATCCGTCCGCGCCGCCCAGCCCGCCCGCAGTTCACGCGCCGATACGGCGCAGCCCGCCTTCAGCGCTCCCGCACCGAATGTCGCTCGCTACGGCAATGGCGGCGGTGGCAGTGGCGGCGGCGACCTGAGCCAGGACAAGATCTTCATCCTCGCGCTCGGAGTTCTGCTTTTGGCGGGAGCGTGGTTTGGACGCTGCCACCGCTCGCCGCATTGATCTGCGCATCGGACGCTCCCAGCGGCAGCAGGTCGTAGCCCGCTGCCGCTTCGGAGCAAAGAATGCCCACCACCGTGCACCCTATCGCATCATTTCCTCGCCTGACCTTCCTGCTCTCCGCTGCGGCGGTGTTGATCCACGCCTTCCCGGGGCTGACCGCGTGGCTGGAATTCGAGCGGACGGCCGTGGCGCACGGCGAATGCTGGCGCTGGATCTCCGCGCATCTCACCCATTTCGGTTTCGATCATCTGGCGTGGGATGTCGGTGCCTTGCTGATTCTCGGAGCGATGATCGAGCGCGACTCTCCTCGCCGTTTCGCGATCGCGCTGTTTCTCGCCGTCTTTTTCATCACGCCGGCGATCTGGGTGTTCCAGCCGCAGTTTGCCTCGTATCGCGGTCTCTCCGGCATCGACTCCGCCGCCTTCGGCCTGCTGGCCACACGGCTGATGCGACGCCGCCGGCTAGCTGCACGCGTGATAGGCGGGCTGGCGCTGATCGCGTTTCTGGTGAAAGGCGTCTTGGAGCTTTCGACGGCGGAGACCGTCTTCGCCGCGGGTGCCGATTATGCGCCGGTGCCGCTCGCGCACCTGCTCGGCCTATTTGCCGGCATCCTGGCTGCCTTCACCCCCGCGCGTCACTCTGCCCCGTTGCTTGGCGAGCCACTCCGCGGCCTTGTCGATGAACCCGGCCTTCTCGAAGGCCGCGGCGACCAGACGTCGACTGGTTTCGCTCGCATCGATGTTGCCCAGCGTGCCGCCGATTCCGATCGGAACCGTGCAGCCTGCGTAACCCAGCGTATCGATCTGCGCCTCCAGTAAGCCGAGGTAACGCAGCAGCTCCGCCGTCCGGCCCCGCGCGCGCAGACTGAGATCGAGCGAAACTGCATTCTCCGACCACGCCACCGGCGGAGATCCCTGCGTGCGCCCGGTTCCCTGTAACCGGAGTTCCGGCGCGATCAGCGAGAAGTCATTCACGGTCACACTGCCGTCCTTCTCCCTTTTTCCGACCACCGCGAGCTGATCGAACGCGATGCTGCTGATCGACCGCGCGAATTCCGTAATCGCCTGCGACCGATTCGTGATGTCGGTCGTGTCCCGACGCCCGCGGATCCCGCCGATCATGGAACTCGCGGAGGTCAGTAGCGCCGCGATCGTGCTCGAGCTGTCCCCGACGGTGCCCACGGAAACGGGAATCGCCCGGAAGACCCCGCCGCGACTGGTGAGCTGCAGCGGTCCGCCCAGGCCGGACCAGAGCGCGCCGATGGTTTCTCCTTGGGAACGGAGAGCGCTCGAAACGTCGAAGCGCCCCTCAATCGGCAAGGCTGTCTTGATCGCGCCGCCTAGCAGTCGGGCGGCATCGATTTCGCGCAATTCGATGCCGATCTCACCCGTGAGGGCCGACGACGCCTGCGTCGCGTCAAAGATGATCCTGCCCCGCAAATCTGCCGAGCCCGTCTCGGCCAGACCAAACTTGAGCCCCTCGAGCGTCACGGCCTCGCGTTCGAGCCGCAGGTGTCCGGAGACGTGCTTCAGTTCGAAATCGCCGGCATAGAACACCTGCTTGAGTTGCACCGCGATTTCACCGTGCCAGCCATGCCACGGCGACCGGTTATGCCCTGAAGCTTCCAAAGATCGGGGCGACGCAAAGAGGCCGCCGATCAGCCCGACCTGCTCGAGATGGAGCAGATCTCCCGTGAGTTGCGCTGACACGCTACGTCCTGCGTCCGTCTTTGCGCTCAGCTTTCCCACCAGCAGGAGATCCGACTTCCGGCCAGCCTGCTCGATCACCAGGGGCAGATTCACCGCGACGTCGCCGGCGCCGTCGATGCTCACTCGCACCCGAGCCGATCCATCCGGATACTCGACCATCGCTTCCGCCCCGATGCCCTTTACGCCGCGCCAAGCAGCGCTGCCCTGCAGCTCCAGTTTTTCTCCGGCACTGATCACCAGATCCACCTCCGACCTACCGCTGCCTATCGGCACAGCGGCTCCGCCGAGGGGCTGACGCCGGAGGTGGGCGAGGTCGCTACTGGCACGCACGGTAGCCTTCAACGGCTGCCCAGTTCCCGTCAGCCGCCCCAAGCGAATTTCGCCGGTCAAAAACGTCGCGCCGCCGCTGCTCGCAATTACCCGCCCCAGCTCCGCCTGCCAGCCCTTCGGCGTGACGTCGGCCTGCAGCGTCGCACTTGCGTCCACGTCGCGCACCCAAAGACTGGTTGCGTCACCGGCTTTGATTCCAGTCGCGGTCAGCGCACCCCGTGAACGCACCGCCAAGCCCCCCGCTCGGACCGCGGCCGATAGTTCTCCGCGCAGCTCTTCTCCAGCGATGTCCCAATCCGCAGTCCACGGCCGCAGCCATGCGATCGGTAGTCCCTGCAGATTGATGCTCGCGAATTCCCGACTCGTTTCCCGTAAGCGTGCCGCCCCCGACGCGGGATCCCACTCCACCGGCTGCAACAGCTTGACCGTCGCGACGGGTTTCGTGCCCGCGACTTCGACCTCCATTTTCTGCAGCGCAATCACGTCGGCTCGCCGCAGCAGATCAAACTCGGCCGCTACGTTGACAGCCCCGATCGACGCCAGCTCCGGCCCCAGTTGTTGCAGTTGGTCCAACGCGCTCTGGATTCGTCCGCCCACGTGGAGCGTCGCGAACGACGCATCGGCATCGAACACCCCTTCGCCGGTCAGCGCGAAGCGCGGCAGGATTGTGCCGAGCAGGAACGGGCTCACGTCACCGTCCTGCACGTCGAGCTTCCATCCGCCGTCGATCCGGCTGCCGTCGCGCGGCAACTCGGCCTTGAGCGTGAACAACTGCCGCTCTTCCCCGACGATTCGCGCCGAGTAGATCTCGCCGGAAGGCCCCCGGGCCGCCGTCGCCCCCGCCGTCAGTTTCACGCCACGGGGCCAGGCCGGCCCGCGCGCCTCCGCGTCGAATCTCACTGCCAGCGCGGAAAACGAACGCGGAGTGTCGAGCGTCGCCTTCACCGTGCCGCGCACCGAAACCGTAGCCACCGATACCGCAGCGGAAAGGGCGGCATCGGCCGTCACGTCGAACGATCCCTCCGTTCCGGCCCGGAGGCCCCCACCCGCCACGGTCACCACCACGCGGGCCGTCTGTCCGGGGCCCACGACAGTCCCCTGAAGGGCCACCTTCTCCACCGCGAGATCGACCGGGAGGCGAAACGGGGCGAACAGACCATGAAACGCGTGCAACACCGCTGCCGTCCCGGCTGCAACTCCCGCCGGCATCGCGGCGGTCCCATTCGCGCCGAGCACACCGGAGATCGGGCCGAGCGGAGCTTTGCGCGCCCCGTCCAGTTCCAGAATCCAGCCGCTCCCGCTCAGCTGACCGAGTGTCAACCGCTCCTCCCGCCACAACTGCCACCACGAAAACTCAGCCTCCAACCGGGGCGCGGTGAGCTTGGTGTCGCCGCGCACCACCGTCAGCTGCTCCACTCGCAGGTGTCCCCACCCGGCTTCCACCCGCCCGATCTCGATGCGGACCGTCGCTGATTTCGCGAATGCGCGCCGTGCTGCCCACGTCTGGAACGTCGAATTTCCCGCCACGCCGAGCGCCAACAGCAGCAACGCCGCCAGCGCCCCCGCGGCTGGGAGTAGAAACCGGAAACGTCTCATGGACTGAAGCTACGACACCGCAGTCGCCGGGGAGTTTCGGAGGCGATGCCGGAAAAGTTTTGAACGTAACCCGGTTGGATACGCCCGAGCCGAGTGGCCCGCATGGCATGCGCCTTGAATTTACCTTGGCGACGAGCCACGGGGCCGAGCGCCTCAGGGAGAGTTCGTCACAAACTCGTCCGCCTGTCCCATCGCCTTCCGGAGGGCCGCCACCGCGACGTTGTAGCTGTAGAACGCCTGGATCTGATTCGTGCGTGCCGTCGTGAGGTCCACTTGTGCGGCAAGCACATCAAGCTGCGTGCTGGTGCCGGCATTGTAGCGGGCATTGGCCAGGCGCACCGCTTCGGTCGCCTGCTCCACGACGCGCTGCGAGGCCTCGGCGAGCTCCGTCGCCTGCTGCCATTGCGAATGCGCCCGACGCACCTCCACCTCGACGGCCAACTGCGCTTCGACGTAGCCGAGCTTGGTCTGCTCCAGCACCGACCTGGCCTGCGCGACGCGGCCGGCGTTCGCCCGGCCGTCGAAGATATCCCACTGCGACTGCACGCCGACGAGCCACCCGTTGCTGGAATCGCCGAAGCTGTTCGTCGTGCCGCGGCGCAGTGTCCATCCGCCAAACGCAGACACATTCGGATAGACGCTCGACCGCGCCGTGACGACCGCTTCCTGCCTCGCGTCGGCAAGTTTGCCGAGCCGCGCGAGGTCCGGACGCTTGGCCCGGGCGGATTCGAAGGCCGACTGCAGATCAAAACTCTGCGGCGCGAACGCGAGCGTGCCCACGAAGTCCGGAACCTTGCGCAGCGCGTCGGGCGTGTTGGTCGTAAACCCGAGCACTTGCCGGAGCGTCTCGATCGCGAGCCGGTAATCGTTGCGCGCGGTGATCAGCGGCACCTTCGCGTTGGCCACAGCCACTTCCGCCCGGAGCTTCTCGAAACTGGAGACCGTGCCGGCTTCGTAGCGGTCCGTCGCGGTTTTCAGCTGCTGCTGGAGGAGCTCGAGATTCGATTCCTGCACCTTGATCTGCTCGCGCGCCAGCAGCACCGCGTAAAACGCGGTCCGCACCTGCAGCAGCGCGTCGTTGATCACGGCCTGCAGATCGAGCACCGCCGCCTCGCGCGCGAACTTCGCGCCCTTGACGGCCGCCCGCACGCCGCCGCCTGCGTAGATCACCTGAGAGGCGGTCAGATTGATCTGCCACGCGCGGTCGGCAGGCGGAAATCCCTGGCTGATCTCGGTGTCGTTGAGCTGGTAGGCGGCATCGGCGCCGACGTTGGGAATCGTGCGCGCGGAGACCTCGATGAGCACGCCTTCCTGCTGCCGGATCCGCTCCCGCGCTTGCCGGATGGCGAAGTTGTTCTGCAGCGCAAAGCCGATCGCCGTCTTCAGATCGAGCGTGTCGGGCACCGGTTGCTGCGGCGCCGGACCGGCTGCATAGGGCGCCGGCTGCGCCGAAGCCGCCGCACACGCGAGCGCGAGCGCAGCGACCGAAAGGACCGGCGGGAGATGATGGCGGGCGAGTTTCATGAGAGGAGTGGGCTTACTTGGCGGGCAACGTATCTGCAACCAAGCCGGCTTCGCCGGCGTGCTGCTTTACGCGATCCTTGGAGTGGTCTTTCGCGAGGAGGATGTAAACCGAGGGCAGAACAAACAGCGTGAAGATCGATCCGATCGCCATGCCGCCGACCAGCACGAGGCCAATCGAGTTACGCGCCGCCGCTCCGGGGCCATCGACCAGCGTCAGCGGGAAATGTCCCGCGATGGTGGCCACCGACGTCATGAGCACGGGGCGAAGGCGGGTCATCGATGCTTCGTGCACGGCCTCGAGTTTCGAACGTCCTTCCTCCTGGAGCTTGTTGGCGAACTCGACGACGAGGATACCGTTTTTCGCAATCAGACCGACGAGCGTCACGAGCCCGACCTGGGCATAGATGTTCATCGTCGTCGTCCACGAGGTCGTGGGGAACGGCGTATTCGGATCCGGGATGCGCAGGAAGGTGAACACCAGCGCGCCAAACATTGCGAGCGGCACCGAGCCGAGCAGGATCACGATCGGATCGCGGAACGAATTGAACTGCACTGCGAGCGCGAGGAAGATCAGCACGATCGCCAGCGTGAAGGCCGGGATGAACTTGTTGCCCTCGTAGCGGAACTGCCGCGACTCACCCGTGTAGTCGATCGTGTAGCCGGGCGGCAGGATCTCCTTCGAGGTCTTCTCGAGGAACTTGAGCGCCGCATCGAGCTGGCCGGTGGCGCCGGAGATCGTGACGGCGTTCATCTGCTGGAAACGGTTGAGCGACCGCGGCACGGTCTTGTTCTCGATGCGGGCGATCGAGCTGACCGGGATCAGCTCGCCGCGCGGCCCCGTGATGTAGATGTCGCGGAGCTGTTCGGGATTGAGGCGCTCGCTGCGCTCGATCTGCGGGATCACCTTGTAGCTGCGGCCGGCAATGTTGAAGCGGTTGACGTAGTTGCCGCCCAACGCCGAGGCGAGATCCGCCCCCACCTGCGCGAGATTGAGGCCGAGCATCGCGACCTTTTCGCGGTCGATCACGACCTCCGACTGCGGCAGATCGATCTTCAGATCGATCATCGGCGGGAAGTAAAACAGTCCCTGCGCCGCCGGATCGGTCATGGTGCGCCCGACGATCTGCTGGGCGTATTCGAGCAGCTGCGGGGCTTCGTCGGTGGAAGCGATGATGAACTCGACCGGGAAATTGCTGCCGCCCGGGAGGGCTGGCGGCGTCACCGGGAACGTCTCGAGACCGGGAATCTGCGCGAGCTTCCCCTGCACTTCCGGCAGGATCTGAAACACGGATCGATCGCGCTCCTCCCAAGGCTTCACGACCATGCCGCCGAAGCCATCCGCGCCAAATACGGCGGACAGCGACGGGGGAAACAGAATCTGGAACGTCGCTTCCCGCTCCTTCGTTTCCATGAAGATCTTGTCGATCGCGTCGCCGTAGATGTTTTTCTGATCGGTCGTCGCGTTGGCGGGCGAGGTGATGATCGAGAAGATGACGCTCTGGTCTTCGGCCGGGGCGAGTTCCTTGGCCGAGAACATATACATCGGAATCGAGCAGAGCGCGACGATGACCCAGACGCCGTAGACGAGCGGCCGCATCCGTAGCGTGCGGGAGAGTCCGTTGCCGTAAGCCTGCCGCAGTTTGTCGAAGCGGTGATTCACCCAGCCGGTGAAGCCCTTCTCCTCCTCTGCCGCGCTTCGCAGCAATCTTGCGGACATCATGGGCGAGAGCGTCAGCGCCACGACGCCGGAAATCGTCACCGCGCCGGCGAGCGTTAGGGCAAACTCGCGGAACAGCGCGCCGGTCAGGCCACCCTGCAGGCCGATCGGCGCATAGACCGCCGCCAGGGTGATGGTCATGGCGATCACAGGTCCCGCCAGCTCTCGCGCGCCGAGCAGCGCGGCCTCCCTGGGCGAGCGCCCTTCGCGCAGGTGTCGCTCCACGTTTTCCACCATCACGATCGCGTCGTCGACCACGAGACCGACCGACAGCACGATCGCGAGCAGGGTGAGCAGGTTCAGGGTGAACCCGAAGATCTGCATCAGAAAGATACCGCCGATGAGCGACACCGGGATGGCCATCACCGGCACCAGCACGGAGCGGAACGACCCGAGGAAGAGGAAGATCACCACGATGACGATGACGAGCGTGTCGATCAGCGTGTGGGTGACCTCCGTGATGGCATTGGAGATGTAGGCGGAGGCGTCGTAGCCGATGCCGGCCTCGAGGCCCGAGGGCAGGTCGCGTTTGATCAGCTCGAGTTCGGCCCGGACGCGCTTCATCACGTCGATCGTGTTGGCGTTGGGCAGCGGAAAGATGCCCATGAAGACCGCGGTCTTGCCGCTCTGCCGCACCTCGGTGTCGTAGTCTTCGGCCCCGAGCACCACGTCGGCGATGTCCTCGAGGCGCACGACCGCATCGTTTTCCTGCCGGACCACGAGGCGCTTGAATTCCGCGGCGGAGTGCAGGTCGGTGTTGGCGGTGAGGTTTACCTGCACGAGCGCGCCCTTGGTGGAACCGACGGCGGCGAGGTAATTGTTGGCCGCGAGTGCCTGGCGCACCTGGGCGGGGCTGATGTTCAGCGACGCCATCTTGTCGGGCTTGAGCCAGATCCGCATGGCAAAGGTGCGCGCGCCGAAGATTTCGGCGCGTTGCACGCCCTGCACTGCCGCGAGCCGTGGCTGCACGACGCGGACAAGGTAGTCGGTGATCTCGCTCTGGGCCAGAATCGTGGAGCTGAAGCCGAGGTAGGCGGCCGGGAACTGCGAATCCGCCGACTGCAGCGCGATCGAGGGAATCTCGGCCTCGGGCGGCAGCTCGTTGCGGATCTGGTTCACCTTGGACTGGATGTCCGTGAGGGCCTTTGTCGTGTCGTAGTTGAGCTTGAGGCGGATCGAGATGCTGGAGAAGCCCTGCAGGCTCTTGGACTGGATGTATTCGACGCCGTCCGCCGATGCGACGGCGCGCTCGAGCGGTGTGGTGATGAAACCGCGGACCAGTTCGGCATTGGCGCCGACGTAGACGGTGTTGATCAGGACGGCCGCGTTCTCGCTGCGCGGATACTGCCGCACGGAGAGTGACCGCCACGATTGGACGCCGGCGATGACGATCAACAGATTGACCACGATCGCGACGACCGGTTTGCGGATGAAAAGATCGGTGAACGAGGAAGACTTCATGGGAGCAGGTGGGACTTGGGCTCGCGGTGTCGGCGGCGCGGACCAACGGCGGGCCGGAACCGCCGGATCGCGCGCGCCGCGCTCAGGAGTTCTTCGGCTTCGGCGCGAGTTGCGCCTCGGGGGCGAGTTTGTTGTCGATCACGACAGCGGTGCCGGGGCGCAGTTTGAACACGCCCGACGTCACCACGTTTTGTCCGGCCTTCAATCCGTCGACGACCTGCACGAAGTCGCCCCGCGCGATGCCGATCCGGACGAACTGCTGCCGGAGCACCTGCTGGGTCTTGCCGGATTTCTCGTCCTTCTTCTCCTCGATCACAAACACCGAGTCGCCGTAAGGCGCGTGCAGCACCGCCGTGGCGGGAATCGCCAGCACCTCGGTCTTCGTCGCCAGCACCACCTCGACGCTCACATACATGCCGGCGCGCAGGATTTCATCGCGGTTGTCCAGGGTGCCCTGCACGCGGATGCTGCGGGTATTGGGATCGATCTCGGAATTGATCGCCGTGATGCGGCCTTCGAGCGTCCGCCCGGGCGCGGCATCGGTCGTCACCCGCACCACCGCGTCCAGCGCCAACTGCGGCACGCGCTGCTGCGGGAGCGAGAAGTTCACGAAAATGGGGTTCATCGTCTGCAGCGTGGTGATCGCGTCGCCCTCGCGCAGGATCTGGCCGAGGTTCACGAGCCGCAGCCCGAGCCGGCCCGCGAACGGCGCACGCACGGTCTTCTTGGCAATCACCGTGCGGATGCCTTCCGCCACCGCCTCGGCCTGTTTGGCCTGCGCATCGGCGGCATCGAGCTCCGCGGGGGAGTTGGTGTTGTTCTGGCGGAGATCGCGGGCGCGCTGGAGATTCGCCTTCGCGAGCGCCGCGGTCGCCTCGGCGGCGCGGAGCTGTGCGGCTTCGGTCGTCGTATCCAGTTCCAGCAGCACCTCGCCGGCCTTTACCACCGCGCCCGGCTCGAACGCGATGCGCACGACCTTCCCGGGGATCTCCGCGGCAATGGTCACGCCCTGCACCGCCGCGATCGAACCCGGGGCGGAGAGGCTGTTGCCCCACGAGTCGGCCTTTGCGGCAGCGGCCGTCACGACCGTGGGCGGCATCGAGGCCATCATCGCGGCGCCGGCTTCACCCATCGCCTTGAATTGCGAGATTTTGACGAGAAACAACGGGCCGGCGATCAGCAGCACGACGCCGACGATACCTCCGATGAACAACAGGAATTTACGGATCATGGTGGGTGGGTGTGGGAAGTTGACGAATGAGCGCGAAGAAATCGGACAACCGCCGGTCAGCGGGCGGCGGCGGGTTGGGAGGCCGCTTGCGGGGCCGGCTGCTCGGCGGCGCGGCCCATCACCTTGAGCAGCAGCCGGACAAAGTCTTTCCGCTCCTTCTCCGTGAGCGGCTGCATCAGCCACGCCATCTGGCGGAAATGCTCCGGCATGATCGCGGCGAGCAGTTTCTCACCCTTGCGCGTGAGCCCCACGCACATCATCCGCCGGTCGTCCGCATGCGGCTTGCGCGAGACATAGCCGGCCCGCTCCAGCGTATCGACCAATCCGGTCATGGTGGCCCGGGTGACGCCGGTGCGATCCGCCAGCTCCGCCGGCGTGAGCGGCGTCGCGCCGCCGCAGCGCTGGGAGTTTCCCCAGAGTGCCATCATCACCCCGAAGCGTCCCTGGGTGATGTCGAACTTCGCGAGATGCGACTCCACCACCCGGAACGCCTCATCGCCGGCCCGGAGAAGATGAAGGAACACTTCGGTTGCCGAAGGATCCAGATCGGGAAGCTCGCGCGAGGCCTCGAGCAGGCACTCGTAACGCGGCAGATCCTTGAGCATGAGCAGCAGCATGGCGGAAAATAAGGCGGCAGACAGTTAGGTGCCTAACGAAAAGCGCAAGTCGCGTTTCCCGTTTTCCCGGTTCAATCGCCCGCAGCATGGGCGGGAAACTGTGTCTTATACCCGCCGTTCGCGGCGGTCGGCTGCAATCTGCCGACTGCGCGACCGCCTGACCTGGCCAAAAAAGATCCGGAGCGCGTCATCCGCGCTCCGGATCGGAGAACCACGCTCAGAGCGACTGCGCAGCCGCGACAAGCGTCTCGGCATTGATGCCGAGTTCCTTGAAGACGACGTTGGCCGGAGCGCTGAGGCCGAAGCGATCGATGCCGACGACCTTGCCGTCGAGACCGACATACTTGTGCCAGAGGTGCGTCACGCCCGCTTCGATGGCGACGCGCTTGCGGCAGGAGGCCGGCAACACGCTTTCGCGATACTCGGCCGACTGACGATCGAAGCGCGAGGTGGACGGCATCGACACGACCCGCACGCCGGCGCCGAGTTGCTTGGCGGCGGCGATCGCAAACTGCAGTTCGCTGCCGGTCGCGATCAGGATGTGGGAGAGTTCGGCCGTTTCCTTCACCGCGATGTAGCCGCCCTTGAGGACGCCATCGCGCCGCGTCGCCACGGGAATATCGTTGAGATTCGGCAGCGCCTGGCGCGTCAGCGCGACGAGGGTCGGCCCGTCGGTGCGCTCGAGCGCAGCGGCAAACGCCCCGGCGGTTTCTTCCGGATCTGCCGGACGGATCACATCCAAGCCGGGGATGACCCGGAGTCCGGAGACGGTCTCCACCGGCTGGTGTGTCGGGCCGTCCTCACCTACGCCGACGGAATCGTGCGTGTAGATGTAGACCACGGGCAGCTTCGCGAGCGCCGCGATGCGCATCGAGGGTCGGGAGTAATCGGCAAACACCAGGAACGTGGCGATGCTGGGGCGGAAGATGCCGTCGTAGGCCACGCCGTTGGCGATCGCCGCCATGCCGTGCTCGCGGATGCCGAAGCGCACGTTGCGGGCGCCGCGGTTGTCCGGCTCGAAATCCTTGTCGGACGCGATGTAGTTGAGCGTCGAGCCGTAGAGATCGGCGCTGCCGCCGATGAGCAGCGGCAGTTCCGCGGCGAGGGGCTGTAGCACGTCGCGGCCGGCCGCGCGCGTGGCAAGTTTGGCGTCGGCGGGAAACGCCGGGATCTTGGCCAGCAGGTCTGCGGCGGACTTCGGTTTGTCCGTGGTCGCGGAGTCGAGCAACGCGGCCTTGTCGGGATTCGCCTCGCGCCAGGCCTTGTAGGTCTTGGACCAGCGATTGCAGGCGCGGATGAGGCGCTGCTTGTGTTCCGCGAAATAGTTCCGGACGTCGTCGCTGACGAAGAAGTGCTGATCTGCCGGCAGGCCCAATCCCACGCGCGCGGTGTCGGCGAACTTCGCGCCGCCTTCGCCGTGGCCCTTCGCGGTGCCCTGCACTTCGGCGATGCCCTTGCCGATGACCGTCTTCGCGATGATGAGCTGCGGCCTGCCGGATTTGGTCTTCTTGGCCTTATTGAAGGCCTTCAGGAAGGCCGGCATGTCGTGGCCGTCGACCGTCTGCACGTCCCACCCGATGGCCTTGAACCGCAGGGCCGCGTTTTCGCTCTGCGTCTTCACCGCCATCGCGTCGAGGGTGACGTCGTTGGCATCGTAGATGAGAATCAGGTTATCGAGCTTCTGGTGGCCGGCGAAAGCGACTGCCTCCATCGCGACACCTTCCTGCATGCAGCCGTCGCCCGCGAGGCAGACCACATGATAGTCGAAAATCGGGTGGTCCGGAGTATTGAAGCGCGCGGCCATCATCTGACCGGCCAGCGCCATGCCCACGGCGTTGCCCACGCCCTGTCCGAGTGGACCGGTCGTGCACTCGACGCCGGGCGTTTCATGAAACTCCGGGTGTCCCGGCGTCGTGCTGTGCAGCACGCGGAATTTCTTCACCTGCTCGATCGGCACATCGTAGCCGCTCAGATGCAGCCAGCCGTAGAGAAACATCGAGCCGTGGCCCGCCGAGAGAATGAAGCGGTCGCGGTTGATCCAGCGCGGACGCTCCGGGTTGTGCGTGAGCGCATGGCCGTAGAGCACCGCCCCGACTTCTGCGGCACCGAGCGGCAAACCGAGGTGGCCCGAGGAGCAGGCGTGCACCGCATCGATCGCGAGACCGCGCGCCTGATTGGCAGCTTTGGCGAGAAGGTGAGTTTGCAGCGTCATGAGTAAAATCTCTCCAGAAGTAGAGACGCGTCCGTCCACGGGGAAGAACGAATTTCATCCGGCGCCGCCCGACTCTGTCATCCGGGACGCCGTCGGCCTTGTGCGCACGCCACCGCCCGCACCGAGCGCGCAATCTCGCGCCCTCGCTCGGTTTCGCGCGGACACAAAAAAGCGAGCTCCCATTTCCGGGAGCTCGCCACAAAATCGCCGAGCGAACGGATCAGCTCTGCGCCGCGGCCGGAGCGGCCTCGGGTGCGCTGGCCGGAGCCGCCTTGGC
>JACCEB010021554.1_pt1 | contig 45669 bp, 43 predicted proteins | sample 7454761 | NCBI WGS metagenome assembly JACCEB01 (sample SAMN15323454, study PRJNA562643) | freshwater metagenome | isolation source: river surface water | place: USA:Blue River Watershed | collected 2017-08-18
CGCGAATTATAGGACCAGTTGATTGTTTGGATGAGTCGTGCCACAGAAGCATTGATTGAATCAGGCCGGTAACTTGCGCGGCCAGCTCGCTGAGGCCGAGCCATTCACTGTACTGAAGCTCCCGGCGCACCGATGCGCTCACTCACCCTACAACGTGGAATGATTCAGCGTCTGACTATCTGCCAACGAGCATCGCCAGTGGCCAGCGTACGGTGCGCCTGAATGACGAATCGCCCCAGCAGGGCGCGAGCTGCGCGACTAGCTCGGTTACCGCATCTCGGCCTGTGTCCGCGGCGTGGCGCGCAGAAGCCGACCAGCTGCGCAAATAGCCTGCCAGATGCGCCAGGGTCCAGTCAGCTTGCATCTCGAGCGGTGGTGGCTCGATTCGCTGAAAAGGGAAAGGCAGTTCGCGATAGCCCGTCTCTACATGATGACGTTCGGCGGGCCAGTACGGACCGATCACGCGGTGATAAAAATCCTGAATCACAGCATTCACCTCGTCGCCATCGACCGCGATCACGCCATAGCTCCACGCTGCGACGATGCCGCCGGGTTTCAGTACGCGTCGGACTTCAGCGTAGAAACGATCCCGATCGAACCAGTGCAGCGCCTGCGCAACCGTCACCACATCCGCAGAATGATCCGGCAGTCCGCTGGACTCAGCCAGCGCCGCCCGGTATTCAATGCGTGGATGCGGAGTGGCCTGCGCCAACTGCTCTTCGCTCATGTCCGTCGCCAGCACATGCTCGAAATGCGTTGTGAGTGCAATCGACGCCTGCCCGGAGCCAGCGCCACAGTCCCAGGCCAGTGTGTGATCAGCGCATTGGGATGCGAGCCACGCGAACAGTGCCGCTGGATAGATTGGTCGGTGACTGGCGTAATGATTCGCGACTTGGCCGAAATGATCCGTCGCCATCGATTTACAGACGAATCAGTACCTTGGCATTCGCACCGCGCTCGACCTGCTGGTGGGCGGCGGCGATGTCGTCGAGCGAGTAGATGGCGGTGGGCGGATGCGCCAGCGCTGTGTCGGCGAGGATGGCCTGCACGCTGTCGATTACTTGTGTCATCTCGGCGGGCGGCAGCTTGTAAACGATGAAGCAGTAGACGCTGACAAAGCCCAGGATCATCGGGCCAAAGGGCATGCTGAATTGCGGCTGGTTCGATCCATAGACGACCGCCTTACCCTGAAAGCGAAGCAGTTGCCCGTACAGAGGCGCATGGCTTGCTGCGTCGAGGTCAATGATGGCGTCGGCGCCTTGATGCTGCGTGAGCGCCTGTACGCGTTCGACCACATTCTCGGTTTTGTAGTTAATGACCTCCGATGCGCCCAGCTGGCGCGCCAGTGCTGCTTTGTCGTCATTGCTGACAATAGCGATCACGCGCGCGCCGGCTTTGCAGGCGAGCTGGGTCACGTAAAAACCCACACTGCCCGCTGCGCCAGGCACCAGCACGGTTTTGCCCAGGAGTGATCCACAGGCCTGCACCGCATGCATGGCCGTCATCAGCGGTATGCCGATGGAGGCGCCGACTTCAAACGATACGGAATCAGGCAAGGGAACGCATTGAGTAGCGGGCAGGGTGATGAATTCAGCTGCTGTGCCATACGGGCGCTCCCACTGGCCGTTGTAGGTCCATACGCGCTGGCCGATGCGCGACTGGTCGACACCTTCACCCACGGCATCGATCACACCTGCGCCGTCGCTGTGTGGCGTCACCTCCGGAAAGCCGCTCGCGCGTGCGGCCACGCCGGAGCGCGATTTCACATCGGACGGATTAATGCCGCTGAAGGCCAGCTTGATGCGTACTTCACCCGCCGACACTTCGGGCTCGGGCCTGTCGATGATTCGGAGCACCTCGGCGGCTGGACCGCGGCTGGTGTAGATGGCTGTTCGCATCGCTGATCTCCTTGGCTATAAATGAATATTTTGTATTTTGCGCAACATTATCGTCATGATTCCGGGCAGAGCGCCGCATTCTAAAGCAGTAGTTAATAACAAAGCAGTAAAAAAACTGCTTATATGCTAGGCAACAAGGCGACACAGGCTGCCTCTGTTAAACTTGTCGATCTGCTCAGGGCGCTATCGCCCGGCCATCCGGGCGACGTCGCCCTTTCTCATTTTTCAGGATTTGCCATGCCAGGTTTGCTGCCCAACGTCGATCCCGACGGACTGCTTGAATTCTCCGTGGTCTACACCGACCGCTCCTTGAATCACATGTCCAAAGCTTTCATGGGCGTGATCAATGACATCTCTGGCATTCTCAAAGAGGTGTACAACGCAAGATCGGCCATCGTCGTTCCAGGTAGCGGCACCTACGGAATGGAAGCGGTCGCGCGTCAGTTCGCCACAAACAACAAGTGCCTCGTGATTCGCAACGGCTGGTTCAGCTATCGCTGGACCCAGATTTTCGAGATGGGCCACATCTCGAATGAGCTCCACGTGATTCAGGGCCGCCAGCCGGCGGAAGGTTTCGAGGGTGCCTACGCGCCACCCCCTGTCGAGGAAGTCACCGCGTGGATCCGCGAGAACAAGCCCGCGGTCGTGTTCGCGCCGCATGTCGAGACCTCGGCCGGTATGATCCTGCCGAATGATTATCTGCGCGCGATCGGCGAGGCAGTGCAATCGGTGGATGGCTTGTTCGTGTTGGATTGCATTGCCTCTGGCGCGATGTGGGTTGATATGGTGGCGTCCAAGGTAGATGTCATCGTCAGTGCGCCGCAAAAAGGCTGGAGCAGCTCACCGTGCTGCGCGCTGATCGCAATGAGCGAGCGCGCTCGTCAGAAGATTGATTCGACGACGAGCACCAGCTATTCCTGCGATCTGAAAAAATGGCTGCAGGTCGTCGAGACCTACGAAAAAGGATCGCACATCTACCACACCACGATGCCCACGGATTCGCTGCGTGTTCTGCGTGACACCATGAAAGAGACGCAAACCATCGGTTTTGTGCAACTTAAAAAAGCACAGGAAGATCTCGGCGCGAGAGTCCGGAAGCTTCTCGAGTCGAAAGGTTTCAAGAGCGTTGCAGCACCGGGTTATCAGGCGCCTTGCGTGGTGGTCAGCTATACCACCGACCCCGAAATTCAGAATGGCAAAAAATTCATGGAAGTGGGTCTGCAGACGGCAGCCGGCGTACCCTTGCAAGTCGGCGAGCGCAGCGATTTCCGCACCTTCCGCCTCGGTCTGTTTGGTCTGGAAAAGCTCACGCATGTCGACCGCGCAATCCAGCACTTGTCCGAGGCTCTGGACAAAATCACTGAGCCGGCAATGGCGAAGTAAGCCATCTCACTGAACACGAAGGCCGCCGTAGCGTGATCACGGCGGCCTTTGTGTTTGCAGGAGCAATGTCAGACAGGCATCAGACCTTCACACGGAAGGGATTGAAATCCGTTCCGATATCCAGATAGTCTTCTTCTTCCTTGCGCTTGAGCCAGCCGACGACCTGGTAGGTGACCGGTGTCATCACCACTTCCCAGCCAGTCTTGAGGAAATACTGGGCGATAGCGACAGAGATCACTTGTTCGGTCGGCCAGATCGCATAAAAAGCCATCATGTAGAACAGCGATGAATCGATCGCCTCGCCCACTGCGGTCGAGCCGATGGTGCGCATCCACAGGAAGCGCCCGCCCGACCAGATCTTCATCTTTGCCATCACGTAGGCATTGGCGAGACTGCCGGCCCAGAATGCAGTGATTGATGCGACGATAATCCGCCAGGTATTACCGAACACCGTCTCGAGCCCTTGCTGATAGTTGACCATGTATTCATTGCTGGCCGGCGTCAGCGACACCACCACAAGCGACATGATGGCGGCGAACACCAGCGCCGCAAAACCCGCCCACACTGCGCGTCGGTCATGCGCATAACCGTAGACTTCGGTGAGAATGTCACCGAACAAGTAAGAGATCGGGAAGAAGAGTATGCCGGCGCCATACGTCACTTCGCCCAGTACGGGCAGGGTGATCACGGCTGCCTTGCCTGCACCGATCACATTCGAGCACAGGAGTACGGTGACGAATGCCGCCAGCAGCAGATCATAGTAGCGGTAGCGTCGGGCGGGCTGGCTGGACATGGATGAGTTGAGCAGGACGCTTAATCTTTAGGCTTGAGTGTGCAGCGTCCACGCTCTGAGAAAAGCCTGGGCTTGTAATAGCCGAAGGATTTCGGATCGGCGAGTTTGATATCTTCTTGCGTCAGATACCGGCCTTTGTTAGTCACATATTCATTCGCTAGCAGAAAATTACCGCTGTCTAGCTCGATCTTGTAGAAATACTGCTCAATGAATCGACTATCGGTACGCGTCAGGTCTTCATGCGCGATGATTTTGTTCTCTTCCCATTTGTCGACCGCGACGGGTACGGGCTTATCCTTGCCTGAGTCACGGCGCGAGACCTGCTGGGTGCGCTCATCAATCACAAAAATGAAGTTACACAGGTTCGGATATTCGCGACAGACAAAATCATTGCCTCGCAATTTGGGAATGGTGCACTGGTAGACCGCAGCCTCCGCATCAATGAGGCCGAGAGGACCCAGCAATAGGGCCAGCAGCAGGGCCAGTGATGGGGAGGAGGAGCGGGGCTGTATGGCGGTCATTTCGTTGGCCTATCAGTCGTCGCGTTCAAGGGGTGATTCAGATTATAAAGTACCTGTCAGCTCCGCTGCAGGTTTAGCGCTGCTCAGGATCAGCTGGCCGGCAGCTCGACCTCAAAATGTGTGCCTTCGCCTTCACGACTCTGAAAGCGGATGTCGCCACGGTGCGCATTGATCACGGTGCGGGACAGCCACAAACCGACGCCCATGCCCTGTGCCTTGTTGGTCTTGAACAGTTCGAATACCGAGGGCTTCAAATCTTCCGGTATGCCGACGCCATTGTCGGTGACATGCAGCATCAACCGCCCGCCGACATGCTCAGTGCGTACGCCAATGGTTTTCTGGTCGATTTGAGTGAGCGTGAGTGCATCCAGCGCATTGTTCAGCAGATTGAGTATGACTTGCTGAAGCTGGGTGGAATCTCCTTGCAGGCTGAGATCGCTCTCTAATGCGGAATGAATGGTCACGTTTTCATGCAACGCACGGGGTTCCACCAGGGCCAGCGTATCTCTCACTAGCTCGTCGAGGTAGATCAGCCCATGTTCTTGGTTCGAATGCTCGAACATATTGCGTAGCTTGGTGATGATATTGGCCGCACGCCGGTTATCCATGATGACCGAGTCCAGGAATTTTCTCGCACCTTGTACATCGACCTCGGGGTCGTTCAGTTTGCGCTCGACCAGCTGCGCGTTGAGACGAATCGCGCACAAGGGTTGATTCAGTTCGTGTGCCAGGCTCGCGACCAGGGCACCCATGCCGGCGGTCTTGTTCGATAGGGTCAGTTGCCGAATGATTTCTTCGCGCTCGGTCAGCAGCAGCTGCAGCTCCTCTCGGTGACGCTCCAGCAGGCCAGCCTGCGCTTCAGCGGCAGCCAGATTGCGTTCTGTTTCAAGGTTCTTTTGCTCGCGCAGATCGAGAAAGATCCGAAGGAAACCGATATTCACCAGAGTGATCGCAATGAACTGACCGGCGATCATCACATACTGGTCGATGCCCGGCGCATAAATGCCGTCCGCACCCAGACCCGCAGCGACAAGAATCGCCTTGAATCCGAGCGAGCTGCAAAATGCGAGTCCGCCAATCATGAGCAAGCGCGGGCCGAGTGTCTGCAGTTGCAGATGGATGCGTGAGCCTGCCAGAAAATAATCAAAACAGACGATGGCGTAAAACCCGAAGAACATCACCGACAGCGGGCCGTCACGCGTGCCCGCCTCATAGGCAAAAGCAAGCCAGACATAGTAGCCCAGCGCAGCGACGGTATGAGCTACGACTGCCGGCCGCACAGGTTCGGGCAAGAACAGCCTCAGCGCGATGCAGCGCCCCATGTTACCGGCCAACATGAGCAGCTGACCGACGTACAAAAAGAGGAATTCACCGAACAGATCGCGCATCGACAGAAACACGATGGACACGCCGCTTAGCAAGCCGGAGGAACACCACAGCCACACCTGAAGGTTGCGCTGTTCGGACAGCGCGAACCAGATCACGCCATGCACAACCAGATAGGCTATGCAGATCATGAAGATAGTGGTCTGTATGTGTATAGGCATCCGAACAGTCCGAGAGCCCGGCGCTGTCAGCTCTGGCCAGTGTCAGTCGTCGCAGACGAGGCCGCTACCGGCATCTCAGGTTGGGGAGGGTCCATCGCGATCAACTGCCCATGCACACTCGCGCCCGGCTCGACCGTGATGGACCGGTGGCTAATGTTGCCCCGCACCTCGGAGCCGTTGGTCAGTTCGACATTACCGCTGGCGAAAATATTGCCAACCACCTTGCCGCCGACGCTGACATGCTGGGCCCGGATATCGCCACGAATTTCAGCCGTCGGACCGATCATCAGCCACCGGTCCTCGCCATCTGATTGTTCGATATTCCCATCCAGGCGGCCGTCGATACGAATACTTTCATCGACCTGCAGCGTTCCCGTCAGACGAGTATCTGCGCCCAGAACCGAGCCGACTCGCTGAAGGGCCTTGCGGCGCGACGATGGTTTCATTTTTTGAATTTGTTGAGATCGAACGGCAAACCCGCACCCTAACAGCCGCGGTCAGTGCTGGCAACTGCACCGCGGGGCAGCGTCGGAGGACGCTTCGGCTAAAACCCCTCCAGCGCCGGCATCGGCTGTGCCGCACTGCGGTATTCGTCATTGCGGGCAGCGGGATCGGCAGGGTGGGACGGCGGTGCTGACGAGTGCGCGAAGCCAAAGTCGTCGAGCCCTGCGCCCGGGGGCGAACCCGGCGCGCGCTCGCTCGCGGATTGTCCGACCGGCTGGGGTTCCACGCCGACCGCCGGCGCCGCAGGCTCGACAGCGGCCGCGGGGCGGCAAAGTGCAAACATCATCAGCAGGAGTAGTGACTTCTTTTTCATGCTTTGGGGGTGGTGGCGTTGACAGAAAAGGGTAGCAGGGCATGATACCGGCGTTTGACTACTGCCAGCAATTCACATAGCAGCATGCTAGCATCCAACGACGATTGTCTTCATCTTCGAGCTGCGAATGAATCCTATCAAGATTGATTTTGTGTCTGACATCGCCTGCCCGTGGTGTGCGGTGGGCTTGGCCTCGCTGGAGCAGGCAATCGATCGGGTGAAAGGCCTGGTCAATGTGGAGCTGCATTTCCAGCCTTTCGAGTTGAATCCGCAGATGGGGCCCGAGGGCGAGGATGTGACCGAGCATCTGATGCGCAAGTACCAGATCTCTGCGGAGCAGGTCGCACAGAATCAGGCACGCATTGCAGCACGCGGCGCGGAACTCGGCTTTGTCTTCAACCATCGCAAGCGTATCGTGAACACCTTCGATGCGCATCGCTTGCTGCACTGGGCAGAGACCGAGGGCAAGGCCGGGGGCCAGCACAGGCTTAAGCGCGAATTACTGGAGGCTTACTTCACCCGCGGTGACAATCCCTCGGATCACTCGGTACTGCTGGAAGTGGTCCAGCGAGCTGGGCTCGATCGAGCGCGTGCTGCCGAGGTGCTGTCGGGCGCAGAGTTCACGGATGAGGTGCGGCAGCGCGAACAGCTGTACCTGTCACGGGGCATCCATTCCGTGCCGGCCGTGATCATCAACGACCGCTATCTGGTGCAGGGCGGTCAACCGGTGGAAATGTTCGAGCAGGCATTGCGCGAGGTCGCTGAGCAGACATGATGGCGCACGCTCGGCGATTATTTGCATGCGCCTTTACCGCCCCAGTTACCGGTCGTGATCTCGCCATTCAGACTGACTGCCTTGTACCAGCCACTTTCGCGGGAACTCGCGAATTTACCGGTACCGCCTTTGCGCGTATACGTGCCCATGCGCGCGGTGCGGCCCTGCGAAAACGCGTAGGTCAGCACATCGCCCGCGGTATCCTCGACTGCGCAGAGCCCCTCAGCCTCGACACTGCCGTCGGCGTAGACCACGGCGCCGCCGGTACACTGACCGCTCAGCTGGTTGTACTTCGAGCCATCCGGTGCATACAACTGGGTGGACGAGCGAAAATGAATGAAGGTGGTCTTGTTGCCCATATCAATGCGCTGCTCGCCGGTGTCAACGCTGGTGTATTCGCCGCAAAGATCCGCGTCTTTGGCGATCGCAGGCGTCGCTGTCATCAGGCAGAGTGTCAAAGGGCAGAGCGTGAGTGTCAGCAGCAGCTTGTGTTTCATGGAGGCCTCGTTCTTTGGTCTTGTGCGCCGTTTTTACAGGTTGGTCAGCAAGTGGCAACGAGCACAGTGTGCCATGTTCCCGGGAAACACGGGAAAAACGCTTTCCATGCACGGGCTTGTTCTGCATGAGTACCCTCCGATCAGCGGATGTTTTCTGTCGGGTCATCGATAATTTTGGTGATGCCGGCGTGTGCTGGCGGCTGGCGCGTGCGCTGTCGCGACATGGCCTGTCTGTGCGTCTGTGGATCGATGATCTTCCTCGCCTGCGCCGACTCCGGCCTACGATAGACACTGCGCGCCGGGAACAGCCGCTGGATGGCTTCATCGTGGTGCAATGGGACGAGGCATCCCCCGACGGATACGTGCCTGCAGATCTGGTCATTGAAGCGTTTGCATGCAGAATGCCCGAGCCCATGCTGGATGTGCTGGCGCGGACCGAGCCACGCCGGGCATGGATCAACCTCGAGTATTTGTCTGCTGAGTCTTGGGTGAAGGGTAGTCATGCGCTACCTTCGCCACACCCCCGGTTGCCGCTGACACAGCATTTCTACTTCCCCGGTTTTGAGCCGGGGCTGGGCGGTTTACTGCGCGAACCCGATGTGCGCTCAGCTCGCGCGGCATTTGATGCGCCGGCCAGAGAGGATTTTTTGGCGCGGTTCGGTATCGCTCGGCGAGACGTCAAGGGTGATAGCTTGCTGGTGTCCATGTTCTGCTACCCGCATGCGCCGCTGGACGCGTTACTGACGGCGATGCAGTCCGGGCCCCGCGTCACTTGTCTCGTGCCAGAGGGTGTTGCTGGAGACGTAATCGCGCGCAGGCTGGAGAGACCTGCCCTTCCCGGCGAGCGGCTCACAGGTGGCAACCTCACGCTGGTCGTGGTGCCTTTTCTTGAGCCCGATGACTATGACAGGCTGCTGTGGAGTTGTGATCTGAACTTCGTTCGTGGCGAAGACAGTCTGGTCCGGGCGCACTGGGCAGAGCGCCCGTTCATCTGGCAGTTGTACCCGCAATCGGAGGGTGCGCAGCAAGCCAAGCTGGAAGCTTTTCTGGATATATCCCTCGCTGGTATGGGTAACGGACTGGCGGCGCGCGTGCGCTCGTTCGCACAGTGGTGGAATGCCGATTCGTCTTCCGTGGACTTGGCAGACTGGTCAGCACTATGCGCAAACTTGCCTGAATGGGAATCTCATGCGTGTCATTGGGCAGCGAGTGCAGCCTCAGCGGGCGAACTATCGCGGTCGATGATCGAGTTCGCGAGCAAAATCAGGTAAAATCCGTCGGTTTTTCCGAGGCGGGTGTTGACAAAACTAGCAGCAGACTCGAGTCATGCGCGCTAGCCATCGCAAGTGCCAGGGGAGACGTCATCCTCAGGACTATTTTCAATCATTATGAAAACTGCACAAGAAATCCGAGTCGGCAATGTCGTGATGGTCTCTGGCCAGCCGATGGTAGTTACCAGAACCGAATTCTCCAAATCAGGCCGCAACGCTTCCGTGGTCAAGATGAAAATGAAGAACTTGCTGACCGAGGGCGCGCAGGAAGCCGTCTACAAGTCGGATGAGAAGTTCGACGTAGTCGTCCTCGACCGCAAGGAGGCGACCTACTCGTACTTTGCCGATCCGTTGTATGTATTCATGGACGCCGAGTACAACCAGTACGAGGTCGAGTCCGAGAACATGGGCGACGCGATTCACTATCTCGAAGATGGCATGGCATGCGAGGTCGTGTTCTATGACGAAAAGGCGATTTCCGTCGAACTGCCGACCACCGTCGTTCGCGAGATCACCTACACCGAACCGGCGGTCAAAGGCGATACCTCGGGCAAGGTACTCAAGCCGGCGAAAATAGCGACCGGTTTCGAAGTATCCGTGCCGCTGTTTGTCGATCAGGGCGACAAGATCGAGATCGATACTCGTACCGGTGAGTACAAGCGTCGCGTGTGATTCAACATCCCGCAGACGAATAAACCGCAGCCTGTGCTGCGGTTTTTTTATGGCTGGACGCCAGGGTTGTCATCAGCAGTGGCCCGGTGATGATAAATTTTCCTTACGGTGCTCCTGATCGAGGGGAACTTTGGCTCAGAGCAAGGGCCGAAGGAGGCAGTGCGCGGTACTTCGTGCTGCGCTTTAACGCCGATTCAGGAGATGCCATGCTCAAGTCAGAAAAATTCTTCATCAAGCGCGATGCCAATGTCCCGAGCGGGACGATGCAGCCAGCCGTGGACAAGTCCCCATCCGCGGCGGTTGTCACCGTGCCGGCAACCGTCAGTGGTCCTCGTGTCTTACCCGTGTCCATTGCATCATCACCACTGGTGTCCAATGGTGTGGCGGCACATGCAGCCGCGAATTCGTCGACAAATTCAGCCACCAACAGCAAGTTGATCGTGGGCTCCAATATCAAGCTCAGAGGGGTTGAAATCACCGATTGCGATACGCTGATTGTTGAAGGTCGCGTTGAGGCGACCATCTGCTCACGGGTCATACAGATTTCGGATCGAGGTACTTTCGTCGGCAACGCGGAGTTAGACGTCGCAGAAATCCGCGGCGAATTCGATGGCGATCTCACCGTCAGGCAAAAGCTGGTGGTACATGCAACGGGCCGTGTGAGCGGCAAAGTCCGGTACGGGAAGCTGGTGATCGAAGAGGGCGGGCAGCTGACCGGTGACGTTCAACTCTCCGTAGCTGGCGCCAAAGGGTTAACGGTAGCGGTAGACAACGGTTGACTGCAAGTTGGTTGCAAGAGTGTGCGCTGTATGCTCGAGGGTGTCCGGCACGTTCACCCTGCGTTTATCAATACCGAACGCTGTGCATTGAAATTCTTTGAGCGGAATTTGCAGACAAAATGCAACCGGGCCTCGCCAGCCGACCCCGGCTTCACCCGATGGAATTTCAGTTTCGTGACCGGCTGCTCCGGCTCCTGATGCACGGGCTTGCCCTCCGGCTCGGTGGATACGAAGTAGGTGTTCGCGGTGTAGGCGATCTTCCCGGTGTCGCAGTCAAAATAATTCACGTAGGTCGATGACTGATAGGGCGTCTTGTCCGGACCGTACTGTGGCGCTGACCATGAGGTACGCAGGAAGGCACGCAGGTATTCTTCCTCGCGAACGATGCTGGTCATGTCCACATACCAGCTGGTGATCTTGTCCTTGTCCTCGGTTTCAGAAATCAGCTTCCATTCCGTTGCGTTCGCAGCGACGGAAATGAGCGCGATGCTCAGAGCGGTCAGTAGGTTGTTCATCGTGCCTCCGGATCAGCAGTGTCCCATCAGAAATCCTACCGGAAACCGCATCACTTTGCCGGCCAGGCCGTACTGCCGGCTCATCGGTCATCGTAGCCCAGCCTTCGCGACACATCTTGCGCGCACGTCATCACTCGGCGTGCGATCTCTCCGTTCCAGCTGACATCGAAACTGCCCGAGGGGCCGATCGCGGTAATGCCTAAGCTTATGGCCCCGGTATGCTCGAACACTGGCGCACAGATGGCATTGATGCCCGGGATGGGTTCGCCCTGTACCCGTGCCATGCCGCGCTTGCGCACATCCGACAGTATCTCATCCAGCGCGCTGGCCTTCTGACGCGGCGCGCCAAATGCGCTGGCAATGCCATTGCGCTTTTCGTGGTCCATCATGCGCTCGACCTGGCGGGGCGGCAGGAAGGCAGCAAACACTCTGCCCGTCGCGGTCGATTGTATCGACATGACCGTGCCAGTGCGCATATTCACATGAATGGGATAACTGGACTCGGCAATGTAGATGATGGTCGGACCCTGATTGCCCAATACGGACAAGCCTATGGTCTGATCGATCTCTGCGGCCAGCCGGGTGATCATGGGTATCGCGATACGCACCGGATCCAGCAGGTGCAGGCTGATCAGGCCGAGTTGTAGCGCAAAGGGGCCTAGCTCGTAGCGACCTGTCAGCGGATCTTGTTCAATCAGACCGAAACTCCCAAAGCTCACCAGATAGGGATGCGCCTTCGCCGAGGGCATGCCAGCCTTGCGCGCCAAGTCGCCCAGGCTCATCGGGCCGCCTTCCTCGACCAGCGCGGTCAGCAAGCGACCGCCGATCTCGATCGACTGTATGCCGCGGCGGCTTTTTTCTGAGGGAGATTGCGCTGTTTTGGGCATGCTGTCGATTTGCTAAGAACGGGTCTGCTCCGAGTGGGTGCTCGTCAATCCTCGTTCGTCAATAACAAACGAGTTGACTAAAGACGAACTGCATCTTACCCTTAAAGACAAACAATGAACAGCGACCCGCATCCTGGTGCGCTGCCCGATCCGGAGACCACCATGAGCGCCAAGCCCTTCGCCTCGCAAGCTGACCTCGAAGAAAAAAAGACCAGTTTCATCAAGCTGTCTGACAATGCCTATGCGTACACCGCTGAGGGTGACCCCAACTCCGGCGTGATCATCGGCGACGATTCCGTGATGGTGATCGACACGACCGCCACCCCGGTGATGGCGCAGGCGCTGATCAAACACATCCGAGCGATCACTGATCTGCCGATCAAATACGTGACGCTGACGCACTACCACGCGGTGCGTGTGCTGGGTGCGTCGGCCTATGTCAAGGAGGGTGCGCAGCAGGTGATTGCCTCGCGCGGCACCTACGAACTGATTGTCGAACGTGGCGAGCAGGACATGCAATCCGAGATCGACCGCTTTCCCCGTCTGTTTGCCGGTGTGGAGTCCGTGCCCGGCCTGACCTGGCCGACGCTGGTGTTCGAGCGCGAGATGACGCTGTTCATGGGCAAGCTCGAGGTCCGGATCATGCATGTCGGCATGGGGCATACCAAGGGCGACACCATCGTCTGGATCCCTTCGCAAAAGGTACTGTTCTCTGGCGATCTGGTCGAGTACGAGGCGGCTGCCTATACCGGCGATGCGCAACTTGAGGAATGGCCGCAGACGCTGGAAGTGCTGCGCTCCATGGGTGCGCAAAAGCTGGTCCCCGGACGCGGGCCGGCGCTGATGAATCCTGAGCAGGTCAACCAGGGACTGGATTACACCAAAGATTTCGTGACCACCTTGCTATCCAGTGCCAAAGAGGCGGTGCAGGCGGGTTATGACCTGAAGGGCGCCATGGCTCACGTGCGTCGTCACATGGATGGCAAGTTCGGTCATGTATTCATTTACGAGCACTGTCTTCCCTTCGACGTCACCCGCGCGGTAGACGAGGCCAAAGGCATCAAGCACCCGCGCATCTGGACCGCGGAGCGCGACAAAGAAATGTGGCATGCGCTGCAGAGCTGAGCTGGCTACGCCAGACCTAACGCCTGAAAGCGCAACATGCATCAAACCTACACCTACAACAAGTTTGCCTACGAAACGCCCTCCGAGCTGAAGGGTGGCCCGGTCCATCGTCATCCGTTGGTCGTCGTGGGTGCCGGCCCGGTGGGGCTGGCGGCCGCGATCGACGCGCGCCAGCAGGGTATTCCCGTGCTGCTGCTCGATGAGGATGACACGGTGTCGGTTGGTTCGCGCGGACTGTGCTACGCGAAGCGCACGCTAGAAATTCTCGATCGTCTGGGGTGCGGCGATGCCGTCGTCAGCAAGGGTGTGGGATGGGACGTGGGTCGCACCTTTTTCCGCAATCAGGAAGTATTCAGCTTCAACCTGAGACCGCAGCCGGGTTACAAGCGTCCCGGCATGGTTAATCTGCAGCAGTATTACCTGGAAGAGTATCTGGTCAAGCGCGCTGAGGAAGCCGGCGTAAACCTGCGATGGAAAAACAAAGTGGTCAATGTGCAGCCGCATGACGACCATGTGCACCTGCAGGTCGAGACGCCCGAGGGCCGTTACGCGGTGGAGGCAGACTGGTTGATTGTCTGTGATGGTGCGCGCAGTCCTATCCGTACCCTGCTGGGACTAGACATCGAGGGCAAGGTCTTCATGGATCGTTTCTTGATCGCTGACGTGATCATGAAGGCAGATTTTCCCGCCGAGCGTTGGTTCTGGTTCGATCCGCCGTTTCATCCCCATCAGTCTGTGCTGCTGCACAGAGAAGCGGATGACGTCTACCGGATCGATTTTCAGCTGGGCTGGGATGCGGATCCTGAAGAAGAGAGAAAGCCTGAGAGAGTCATTCCGCGCATACGCGCGATGCTAGGCGATGAACGAGAGTTCACGCTCGAATGGGTGAGCGTGTACACCTTTCAGTGTCGTCGCATGAATGACTTTCGTCACGGACGTTGCCTGTTCGCCGGCGACGCGGCGCATCAGGTCTCGCCCTTTGGCGCGCGCGGTGCAAATTCTGGTGTACAGGATGCGGATAACCTGATCTGGAAACTGAAGCTGGTGATGGAGGGGAATGCGCCACTGCGGCTGCTGGATACCTATACCGAAGAGCGCGTATTCGCCGCGGATGAGAACATCATGAATTCGACCCGATCGACAGACTTCATCACGCCCAAGGGGCGCGTCAGTACACTATTCCGCAATGCGGTGCTCGAGCTGTCCGGTGAGTTGCCATTTGCCCGCAAGTTGGTCAACTCAGGTCGCTTGTCCGTACCGAGCTTTCTGACGACCACCTTGCTGAATACGCCGGACAGCGAGCTTTTCGATGGCGATATGCTGCCGGGCGCGCCGATGGACGATGCGCCCGTCGAAGCTGACGGCAAGCCAGGCTGGCTGATCGATCATACGGGAGGCAAGTTTCAGCTACTGTATTTTTGTGATGATCCATCGGCTATCTCCGATGCCATGCAGCAGCAGCTTCAAAGACTGATGGTGGCCAGCATCCCAGTGCATACCATCGTCATTGCGCGTTCGTCTGGGCAGTGCTCACTCGACTGCGTCACTGACAGCGAAGGGCTGGCATTCCAGCGTTATGATGCCCGGCCTGGTACGGCTTATCTGATACGACCGGATCAGCATGTGACTGCCCGCTGGCGCGAAACAGAGGTCTCGCGCATCGTTGCGGCTGTTGCGCGTGCCACGGCCAATTTTGCCGAGGACTGACATCATGTCACTGATACTTGAGCCTAATTTTCGTGAAACGGGCAAGCGATATTTTCGTGATTACTCCCCTGGCGATGATTTTTACCAGCATCTGATCGATCTGCACCAGGGCCTGAGCGATGAGCAGAGTGCACAGGTGAATGCAAAACTGATACTGATACTCTCCAACCACATCGGTGATCTGAGCGTGCTGCGCGAAGCAATGTCGCTGGCCCGCAGCGGTATCGCTGAATCCTGAATCACCGGAGGACTTATGCTGATCGAGCGAATCCATCATGTCGCCTATCGCTGCAAAGATGCGAAAGAAACTGTCGACTGGTACACCCGGCACCTGGACATGACCTTCATCCTCGCCATTGCCGAGAATGAGGTGCCTTCGACGAAGGCTCCCGATCCCTACATGCATGTATTTCTTGATGCGGGTAATGGCAATGTGCTGGCTTTTTTCGAGCTACCGACCCAGCCCGAGATGGACCGTGATCGCAATACCCCGACTTGGGTACAACATTTGGCGATGAAGGTCGATTCGATGGAGACCTTGTTGGCCGCGAAGGCGAAGCTTCAGGCCGCGGGTATTGATGTGATTGGTCCCACGGATCACACGATTTTCAAGAGTATTTATTTTTTCGATCCGAACGGCCACCGGCTGGAGCTGGCGTACGACTGCGGCACGCCAGAGATGTACCAGAAACTTGACGAGGCGAAGTGGGACATGCTCAACGAATGGAGTAAGACAAAGAAAGCGCCGATGCATGCGCGATGGATGCATGATGGCAGCATGTCCATTCGAGAGGACCGATCGTGAGCAAGCTGACGCCCAATGATCCCTCTCTGCGAAGCTGGGTCGATACGGCCAATCTAGCGGGCAGCGATTTCCCGATACAGAACCTGCCTTTCGGTGTATTCAGCACATCCCAGTTGCGTGCCCCGCGTGCCGGGGTGGCGATTGGTGATCAGGTACTGGATCTGTCCGTGCTGGAGTCCGTCGGGTTGCTCACGCCGGCCTCGCACAAGGTGTTTGATCAGGCGACACTGAATGATTTCATCGCGCTGGGAAAAACGGCATGGCAGAGTGTGCGTGAGCAGATCAGTCTGCTGCTGCGCGCTGATGAAGGGCGTCTGCGCGACGATGCATCGCTGCGCGCGCGTGCGCTCATTCCTATGCAGCAGGCAACGATGCACTTGCCCGTGAAGGTCGGTGGATACACGGATTTTTATTCTTCCAAAGAGCACGCCACCAATGTCGGCTCGATGTTCCGTGACCCGGCCAATGCCTTGCTGCCGAACTGGCTGCATCTCCCGGTGGGCTATAACGGCCGCGCCAGCTCAGTCGTGATCAGTGGCACGGAGATTCGACGCCCGATGGGGCAGGTTAAGCTGCCGACTGCCGACATGCCTTCGTTTGCCCGCTGTGCAAAGCTCGATTTCGAGCTCGAGACGGCATTCATTGTTGGTGCTGATACCGCATTGGGTGAGCCAGTGTCGGTGGATCGTGCAGAATCGCTGATCTTCGGCATGGTGCTGTTGAACGACTGGAGCGCGCGCGATATTCAGCAATGGGAATATGTGCCTTTGGGCCCGTTCAACGCAAAAAGCTTCGCGACATCGATCTCGCCCTGGATCGTGACGATGGAGGCGCTGGAGCCTTTTCGCGTGCCAGGGCCGGTACAAGATCCGCCACCACTACCTTATCTGCGCCAGACAGGCGCGCACAGTGTCGATATCTCATTGTCGGTGGATTTGCAGCCTCAGGATGCGCACGAGCCCACGACGATCTGTCGCACCAATTATCGCGCGATGTACTGGAGCATGGCGCAGCAGCTCGCGCATCACACGGTCTCCGGGTGCAATGTCGGTGTTGGTGATCTGATGGCATCGGGTACCATCAGCGGCAGCACGCCGGATTCCTATGGCAGTCTGCTCGAGCTCGCATGGAATGGCCAGCGCCCGCTGACACTTGCTGATGGCAAGACCCAGCGCAGCTTTTTGGAGGATGGCGATCTGGTGACCATGCGCGGCTGGTGTGAGAGGGACTCGTATCGCGTCGGCTTTGGGGCTGTTCAAGGTCGCGTGCTGACGGCAATTCATCAGCGCTTCTGAAATGCCACACTGATTCTTCTCAGAAGTTATCATTGCGGTCGCCGAGCACCATGCAACATACCGTTTACGTACGGTCGTTTGTTGATGTTGTTGACGGCACTCATCAAGAACGTAGACGGGAACACCCGCGCTTATGGAGGAGACATGCAGGAACCGGATCTGCTGGACACCGAGTCCAGCACGCGCTACGGCCCCTGGGGGCGCAAGCTGTATCAGCTGACGCGCCTGTTTGCGATAGCAGGCGGTCTCGGCTTTGTCTCTCTGGTCGTGATGTCTCTGGTCTCGATTGTCGGTCGCAAGCTTGCTTCCATGCCGGTCCCGGGGGATATCGAAGTGATGCAGATGGGCACCGCGATCGCCTCGGCTGCGATGCTCGCCTACTGCGAGATGGAGCGCCATCACCTGCGTGTTGATTTTTTTACGGCGAACGTGTCGGCCAGTCTGCGTGAACGGCTGGATTCGTTGTCGCACTGGCTGCTGGCGGCAGTCGCCGCGCTGGTGGCATGGCGCACCGGGGCGTCGGCATTGTCGCTGAAAGAAGCAGGCGAAACATCGATGATCCTTGCATGGCCGGTGTGGATGGTGGTGGCTGCGCTGGTACCCAGCTTTGCGCTGCTGGCATTGGCGGGCGTGTACAACGCGGTGCAGCACTGGCAGCTCGCCTCTGCAGAAGGAGAATCGGCATGAGCGGCATGACCATTGGCATGATCATGTTTGCGGTGTTACTGCTGATGCTGGCACTGCGCGTGCATATCGGCATCGGTATGTTCATCATCGGCGGCGCAGGCTTTCTGGTGATGAATGACTACGCATTCGCACCGCTGCTCAATGCAGTAAAGAACCTCGCGTATTCCCGATTTTCTAATTATGACCTTGCGGTGATACCCCTGTTCATGCTGATGGGCCAGTTCGCGACCAATGGCGGTTTATCGCGCGCCTTGTTCACTTGCGTGAATAATTTCGTTGGCCATTTTCGTGGTGGTGTGGCGATGGCAGCGGTGGGCGCCTGTGCTGCTTTTGGTGCGATATGTGGATCTTCTCTCGCCACAGCGGCAACGATGGGCCAGGTGGCCTTGCCCGAGCTTCGCCGCTATAACTATGCCGGCTCGCTCGCCACGGGCGCGCTAGCGGCTGGCGGCACGCTGGGCATCATGATCCCGCCGTCAGTACCGCTGGTGATTTATGCGGTACTGACCCAAGAATCGATCGGCAAGCTGTTCATGGCGGCGATCGTGCCTGGTGTGATTGCGATGCTTGGCTATATGCTCGTGATACGCATCGTGGTCGCCTTGAAGCCCGACGCCGGTCCAGCCGGCGAGCGTGTTCCTCTGGGTGTCGCATTGCGATCGCTGCTGGGCGTGATACCGATCTTGCTGGTGTTCGTGGTGGTGATCGTCGGGATTTATGGCGGCTGGGCGAATCCGACCGAGGCAGCGTCCATTGGTGCATTTGCCTGCGGCCTGCTGGCCATGATTGGCGGCATGCGTATGGAGGGCATCGTCAAGAGCATCACCGGTACCGCGCAGGCAACGGCCATGATTTTTCTGGTGCTGTTGGGCGCAGACATGCTCAACGCCGGGCTGGCGATCACGCAGATGCCAACCGAACTGGCGAGCTGGGTACAGGGGAGTGGCTTGCCGCCGCTGTCCGTGATTTTCGCGATCCTGCTGATCTACATTCTGCTTGGCTGCGTGATGGATTCGCTGGCGATGATTTTGCTGACGATTCCTATTTTTTATCCGATCGTGATGGGGCTGGATTTCTGGGGCATGACGCCCACCGATAAATCCGTTTGGTTCGGCATTCTCGCGCTGATGGTGGTTGAGATCGGTCTTGTTCATCCGCCGGTGGGTATGAACATCTACATCATCAATCGTCTTGCGAAAGACGTCCCGGTGATGGAGACCTTCAAGGGTGTGCTGCCTTTCCTGGCGTCGGATCTGGTACGCATCATCGCGCTGGTATTCTTCCCGGTGCTGTCACTGTACCTAGTGCACACCTTTGGGGGCTGACGGAGGAGGGAGGAGTATGCGCATGAAACGCACTTTGGCGATACTGGCGCTGGGGAGTGCCGCTGTGTTCGCGCCCGGTGGGGTGCTCGGCCAGACGGTCACCCTGAAGGTGCATCATTTTCTGCCGCCTGGGTCGACGGCGCACAAGAATTTCATCGTCCCTTGGTGCGACAAGCTCACCAAGGATTCAGGCGGCAAGCTGAAGTGCCAGATTTATCCGGCGATGCAGCTCGGCGGTTCTCCACCGCAGCTGTATGATCAGGTCAAAGATGGTGTGGTCGATCTGGTCTGGACCGTACCGAGTTTTCAGGCAGGGCGCTTTCCGGTGATTGAGGCCTTCGAGCTGCCGTTCATGGTGCGTGACTCCGAGCGCGCCAGCCGCGGGCTCTGGCATTACGCGATGAAGAACGCCGCTGCGGAGTTCAAGGGCGTCAAGCCCATCCTTTTGCATGTGCATGATGGTTCACTCGTGCACACAGCGAAAAAACAAGTCAGGACGCTGGAGGATTTCAAAGGGCTGAAGCTCCGCGTGCCGACCCGTCAGGGGTCGAAAACGCTGGTAGCGCTCGGGGCGATGCCAGTGTCCATGCCTTTATCGCAGACAGCGGAGGCGATTTCCAAAGGAGTCATTGATGGCGTGCTGTTGCCATGGGAAGTGATTCCCTCCGTGAAGTTTGATGAAGTAACCAAGTTTCACACGGAATCTGAGGGTGGCGAGGCCCAGATGTCAAACAGCGTATTCCTGTTTGGCATGAACCAGGAAAAATATGACGCACTACCCGCTGAACTGAAAAAAGTCATCGATGCCAACAGCGGTCCCGACCCATCTGCCTGGGTCGGCAAAGTATTCGTTGACGATGCCCTTCCGGGCAAAAAATCCGCAGAGATCAGAAAAAATACTTTTTATACATTACCAGCGGCGGAATTACGCCGATGGGAAAAGGTGACGGCCGGCGTCAGCGACGAGTGGGTGAAGGAGATGTCAGCAAAAGGTCTCGACGGGAAACGATTGCTGGAAGAGGCGAAAGCTGCGTGCAAATGATTTTTAAAAAAAGACTTTGAAAACACTCGGGAAAAGGTAAATCACTTGAGTTGTGCGACAACTCGACAAACCGGTGCAAGGAAAACAAGCATCCTTTGGGGTGCTTTTTTTATGTTGTAAAACTTTTTGCTTTGGGTGAGGCGGAGGGTTTTTCCGAGCACCGAGAATTGTAAAGACTGTTAATATTAATTTTTAATTAACTATATGTAAGTCATTGAATATAAAGTGAAAAGTCTATTTCTTCCATGGCAATGCTTATTTTATCGACAAGCTTGTCGTAAAAAAATGCATGTTTGGTGGCCTATTTTTGATCAAAAGCTTGAAAATGTTGCAGCGATGACATATAAATTAGCATTCGAGTAATTGCTCGTGGGCAATGGTGCCAAATTTCAAGCCTTTGCCGCTCAACCAAAACCCGAGGGGAGAGACACCATGGACAAACATCCTCTGGTATCGCAGGATGGCTACGATCCCAATCGTTTGCTTGATGCGTTAATCCAGAAGCTGAACCTGAAAAACGACGCAGCGCTATCGCGCGCGCTTGAAGTGCGTCCGCCGGTGATCAGCAAAATCCGTCATCGCACATTACCCGTCGGCGCATCGCTGCTCATCCGCATGCATGAAGTCACTGATCTGAGCATTCGTGAGCTGCGGGAACTGATGGGTGATCGCCGCAAGCGTATGCGTATCAGCGAAGTCGACGGCAAACCAAAGAAAACCGAAGAAGACCAATAAAGCTTCTGCGGGTGTTAGCCCCGCAGGTTTGCGCCGACGACGGTTGCCGCCAGCATGAGTACCACGGCAACCGTCAGTCTTCCGCGCAGCTCAATCAGCCATTCCGGCATGCCGTAACGGGCAAACATCAGTTTGTCTACCCAAAATGCGGCGACAAAGCCTGCCATCAACACCGCAAAACCGAAGCCTCCAAACAAGGTCGCGCTCCAGGCGATCAGTGACGGTGTCACGCCCCACACGAGCGCTTTTTTCGTATCTAGCAGCGACAGAGAACCGCAGAGCATCGCCGCTCCCCAGTGAAGGCCACCCAAAAAAGAGAGTATGACAATGCCGTAGGCGAGTTGTCCGCGAACGAAATCATCCACCCAGCGGTGATCGGCGAGCCAGACGCCCAGCATCAGTGCAAAGAAGGGAATCAGACCGGCGAAGCCCAGTGCGTGAGATAAGCGCTTGTTTTGGAAATGAATATTCATCGTGATTTTTTTTGCGCGCCATTTTACGAAAGAAACTTGTTCCAAGGTGCGCAGCAATGAGAAATTAGTCAACATTTCATTTCGGGCGTAGTGTTTTGACATGCTGCGCCGCATGATGACTTCGCCCGTGTTAGGGCGCAGAATCTGCCTCGCAGTGCTAAAAAATCTATCGCCGGAAGAGCGAGAGGAGACAGAAACCCGCCATGTGTGAGCATGGCGGGTTTGCTTTTTCTAGCGCAATCAACGCGCTGATGAAGGTCCGCTTTTGCGCGGTCATTTATCGAAAACTTATATCTCTGCAGAAATCATGCGCTATTCGCATATCAGGCATCACCAATCAAAAGCAGACGATTGATAGCCTGACGGATATAGTCTCAACTGTCTCCTCCAGCCTTCCTGTAAGGATGGATTAACCCGACAGGCCTTGCGCCCGTCGGGTTTTTTTTGTCCTTGCCCACCGCTCGCCATGCGCTGGGTCAAGTGAAGATAGTCGATAACAATCAATAACTTGGAGCATGTTTCGACGGCTTGTCCACAAGGCTATCCACGGATTCTGCGAACAAGTGGATTGATTGCTTCTGCATTGCTCAGCGTCCGCGCATAGTGTAGTTTAATTGTCATGCACTGAAATCACTGTCGCCCTGCATGGCGGTTAACTTGATCGGAGGAGACCATGTACCGGAAGATCCTGGTGGCGTACAACGGCACGGCAGAGAGCAGAGTGGCGCTGGAGGAGTGTCTTCGGCTCACTCCGTCACCTGATGCGGAAGTCCACTTGCTCGTGGTCGTCAGCCCACCCCCTTACTTGTTGGTCGGCGAGTTCGCTGCGGCCGCCGTGCTCAGCGTGGAAGAGGGGCTGGCATCAGAAAAAGAAAAAATGCAGAAAGAGCTGGAGCTCGGTGCGCAGCGCCTGATTGAAGGTGGGCTGCAGGTCACTTCCCATCTCGAAGTCGGCGAACCCGTCAGCGTGATCGAGGAGCTCGCGCATGAGCTTCACGTCGAGCTGGTCATCGTTGGGCACTCGCGGCAAAAACCACTGGCCTTGCGCTGGTGGCGCGGCAGTACGGACACCCTGCTAGTTGAAAAGCTCCGCTGCAGCCTGCTGGTAGCCTCCGGGCCACAGGCATCGGCATGAACGCCGTCAGCGCCTGCCAGAGACCGGTGAGATCGCGTGGGTCTCACGCTCCGCAGCCGTGGGAGCTGACCGAGGGGCATGACGTCGTCGATGCTTTCGTAGCGCGCTGACCGCGCGTGCGGTCCAGCCCATGGGCGCTGACGCAAGCTGATCTTCGAGCCAGCAACGCAGACGACATCTCCAAGCCTTGCCCGTGTGTCGGGCAAGGCCGATCAGATCTCTCAGCACTGCGCGTCTGCTCCGGTACACCGTTACATGATGCAGGGGCTGTCGCTTGGCCAGCGTTGCTCGCTTGGCCGACCAGTTGCCGCCCATCAGATGAAATCGCCGGGCGCCCGCCTTGATCGCTTGCAGAATCATCAGGTGGCGGCACAAGCTGCCGAGTCCCAGAGGATCAAACGCGGGGTCATGCGCATTCACCAGCGAAAAAACATCATCCCCGAAGCGACAGGCCAGTGTTCCGGCGCACAGTCGTGTGCCATTGACAATCACGCCGGCCTCACCATGTGAACGTATGAGCTTGATCAGTTCAAGTACAGCGCTTTCGTCAAGTGCAGAATCGCGTCCCTGAGCTGACATGCGAGCATGATTCATGGCGACAATCTGGTGCACCAGGTTTTCGCCGAGCGCCGCGCCGGCGATGATCTGATGAGAAAAATTCGTCAGTTCTCTGCGCGCCCGGGACAAAGTTTTTTTCATCGATCGTCGCGTCGCCTTACCCAGCAGACCCAGATAGGCCTCGGCGGAATCCGGTAGATGGATCACAATATCCTCGGTACACGGCCAGCTCAGGCAGGGTCGGGGATGGTGCGGCAAGACGCCTTGCATTGGTGTTGCCTTGAGCGGTGCGATCGCGTGAAAGTCAACTTGCATGACCTCGGGTATGGCCTCAAATACATGGGCGCAGAACGTATCAACCGATGCCCGGTCGAGATGCAGGCCTTCGTTGAGCACTCGGGCCGAGCGACCGTCTCGGCGGAACATCAGCACCATGGCAGGGAGTGCATCATCAGTGTCTGCTTGGCGGACATAGGTGTAGATGCCGTGTGCAGTGGTTTGTTCGAGCGCGTGTAACGCTGGCAGAACCCCATACAGGCTTCCGTAGCACTTGCCCAGCCAGTCGGGCACGAAGGCGGGTATCTGGTTCCGGTAGAGCACACTCTGATGACCACCGGTGGATACACCGCTCAGGTCAGCAGAGATGAATGGCATCGGTTGATTGTCGAGTCTGTTACGCATCATGTGCCAGTTGGATGGCTCGGCGGCGCAAAGTTCTTCGGGAGCGGGCCGGCCTGTGCGTCAGTCAAAGTCTGGAGAATCGCGGTGCTGGTGAGGGAACTCACCGATTTTCCGGTGCTGAACATTCCTCAGGCGAGCGGTCCTTGAGCGAAGCGGTGCACACTGCGAGGTGCTGTTGTTTTGGCAAAACTCTGATGGCATTAGACTTGGGTATTCAAACTCGCTAGACTGCTGGGTTTTTTCCTGACAAATCATGGCCGAAACGAACGATCTTCCGATGAATGAAGAAGTGACCGGCGAGGATGCGCCTTCCTCGGGGTCGGTATCGCGCGAGCAGATCGCACGTGAGGTCGCGCGCCGCCGTACCTTCGGCATCATTTCTCACCCGGATGCGGGCAAGACCACGCTCACGGAAAAGCTGCTCTTGTTCTCTGGCGCGATTCAGCTGGCCGGCACGGTCAAGGCACGCAAGAGCGGCCGTCATGCGACCTCGGACTGGATGGAGATTGAAAAGCAGCGTGGTATCTCGGTCGCCAGCTCGGTCATGCAGTTCGAGTATCGTGATCATGTGGTGAACCTGCTGGACACACCGGGGCACCAGGATTTTTCCGAGGATACCTATCGGGTACTGACCGCCGTCGACTCAGCGTTGATGGTGATCGATGCGGCCAAAGGTGTCGAGGCGCAAACGATCAAATTGCTCAACGTGTGCCGGATGCGCAATACGCCCATCATCACTTTCATGAACAAGATGGACCGCGAGACGCGCGACCCACTGGAGCTGCTCGACGAGGTCGAATCCGTGCTCAACATTCAGTGCGCGCCAGTGACCTGGCCTATCGGCATGGGCAAGACCTTTCGTGGTGTGTATCACTTGCTGCGAGATGAGATCATGTTGTTCACTCCGGGCGGCGAGCGTGCCGATCAGGAATTCGAGATCATTCAGGGCATTGACAACCCTCGGCTGACTGAGATGTTCCCGATGGAGATAGAGCAGCTGAAGATGGAGGTCGAGCTGGTACACGGCGCCTCGCATCCTTTTGATCTGAAGGCTTTTCTCGCAGGCACGCAGACGCCGGTGTTTTTTGGCTCTGCGATCAACAATTTTGGGGTGCGCGAGATATTGAATGCGCTGCTCGACTGGGCGCAGCCCCCTCGAGAGCGCGACGCCACCGTGCGCATGGTGCAGCCGGACGAGCCGTCATTCTCCGGTTTTGTGTTCAAGATACAGGCCAACATGGACCCGGCGCACCGCGACCGTATCGCCTTCCTTCGTGTGTGCTCCGGACGTTTCGAGCGTGGCATGAAGATCAAGCATCTCCGTCTGAATCGAGACATCAAGGTGTCCTCCGTGGTGACCTTCATGGCATCGAGCCGCGAACAGGTTGAAGAAGCCCATGCGGGCGACATCATTGGCCTGCCGAACCACGGCAATATGCAGATTGGTGATAGTTTTTCCGAAGGCGAGCCGCTGCAGTTCACTGGGATTCCGTATTTTGCGCCCGATTTTTTTCGTGCCGTGCGCATCCGTAATCCGCTGAAAATCAAGCAACTGCACAAAGGCCTGCAGCAACTCGGCGAGGAGGGCGCGGTACAGGTGTTTAAGCCTGTCAATGGCGGCGATCTGATATTGGGCGCTGTGGGCGTACTGCAGTTCGAGGTGGTGGCCAGCCGACTGATGAATGAGTATGGCGTCGATGCGGTATTTGAAGGTACCAGCATCAGCAGCGCACGCTGGATATCCTGCGAGGACAAACGCATGCTCGCAGATTTTGAAAAATCATCGGCAGGTGCCAGCCTTGCGCATGATGCGGCGGGCAATCTCGCCTACCTTGCCAGCTCGGGCGTGAACCTGAAGCTGACACAAGAGCGCTGGCCCGGCGTGACCTTCCACTCGACACGCGAGCATGCCGTAAAAATCGGCTGATGACATCCTGTACGGATGAAAGACTGGCAAAGTTTCATTTGGCCCTAATGCCAGTCAGTTAAGCGTCCAGATTGTCCCTGATCATCGAAAATCTCAAAGTCACTGGATCCCGGCCTGCGCCGGGATGACGTTTTAGCTGCTGGAGGCTTTCATATCGTCGTCCCGGCGCAGGCCGGGACCCAGCGTCTTTTCTTGAATGCAGGGACTTTTGGGCTTAACTGACTGGCGTTGCAGGTGACCGGCCTTTTTTGTTTGTGTACGGTCAATCAGTCAGACGCCCTACGTCTCTATACTGATCTCGTCTGCGCTGCCAGACCGACATTCCCCAGATCATGTGATTCATTGTTGATTCACCGCTTGCCTTGCGAGCCGGTGATCAATCAGGCAATCTTTTTTCCAGAATACGGTCTGTATCGCATCAAGAACGAATTTTCACGGAGGGTGGATGTTGACAGCTACGTATTCCATCGTTGCTCTTGAGCTGGAGCATAAAAAAGCACGATGGACATTGTCTTCGTTGCAGCAGTATGTACTTCATAGCATCCGCCATCTCAAGGCTGCGGGTGGTATTGATGTCGAACAACTCTTTCATCGCTTGTCGCAATTCGAGCAGTATTGTCAGCGTCGGCAGATCGCACGATTTCTGATTCCCATGCTGAGAAAGATTACGCGAGAGGCAGATACGCTGTTGGATGAACTAGACCGACTCAGCGCTGCAGGCATCGCGCTGATGACGTCATTGCAAACCCGATTTGCGCAGGCCTTCGCCCAAGGGACGCTGGCGATCGAGGAACTTTGCCAGTCCCTCGAGGCATGCTGTGTGAATTTTTACCAGCGCTTGAGCCGCGAGGAAGAACTGGTGCGCATTGCGGAGCGGGTCATGCCCAGCGAGGCATGGTTTGGCTTTGCGGCCAGTGCGCTATCACAGCAGCCGCCTAAAATTTCATCGAAGCAACTGATTGATGATGAAGTGTAGTCGCTTCAGTTTATTTCTCTTGAGGTAACTTACATCAAGACTTCACCCCAGATGGCTTGCGCCGGCTGGGAATGTTTGGCATGGTTCTGGGAAAGCATCCTTTTCTCGGAGTCATGCCAAAATTTTTCCGTTTCACGACGCTCTCTCTGCGCGATCTGCTAGTCACTTTCGGCCCGCCCGTGCTGCTGATGGTCCTGGTCGGGGTGCTTGCCTACAAGGTTATCGATCCCGCACCCCCCAAGCGGGTGACCTTGTCCACCGGACAGGAAAACAGTGCTTACGAGCAACTCGCCAAGCGCTACGCAGCGGTGTTGGCCCGAGAGGGCATACAGGTCAGGCTGCAAGCTTCCGACGGTTCGCTCGAGAACCTGCAGCGCCTGAAAGACCCCGATTCCGGGATTGATCTTGCTTTCGTGCAGAGCGGGTCCACGGTGCTCGCTGATGCGGAACGCGATGGACTGGTGTCTCTCGGCAGCCTGTTTGTCGAACCGGTGTGGTTGTTCTACCGGGAAGGTGTGAAGCTCAATCATTTGCGCGATATTCGCGGACTAAAGATCAATGTGGGCCCGCCAGGGACAGGTGTGCCGCAGCTTTTTAAGAAGCTGTTGTCAGCGAATGGCGTGCCCGCGCATCGAGTGACCTTGACTGACATGGACAACACACCTGCCACGGTTGCGCTATTGGCAGGAAAGATTGATGGCATGGTGTTCAGCTCGTCTGCCGAAGGTTTGATCATCCAGATGCTGTTGCAGACACCGGGTATCCGCTTGTTCAATTTCTCGCAGGCAGATGCCTATGCGCGGCGGTTCTCGTTCCTGTCCGCCGTGCGCCTGCCGCGGGGCATCGTCGATCTGGGACGCGAGATTCCCTCGCATGATTTTCAACTGATCGCGCCGACGGCCACGTTAGTCGCCCGTGAAGACCTGCATCCTGCGCTGGTTGATTTGTTCGTCGAGGCGGCGGCAGAGATTCATGGCGGCCCGGGCTGGTTCCAGCGGCGCGGTGATTTTCCGACTGCAAACTTTAACGAGATACCGGTTGCCTCGTCAGCAGAGAAGTTCTACAAGAATGGCCCATCGCTGTTGCATCGTCACATGCCGTTCTGGCTGGCGAATTTTTTCGACCGGATGTGGCTGGTCATCGTCGCGCTGGGCGCGTTGCTGGTGCCACTCTCGCGCGTGGTGCCTCCGCTCTATGTGTGGAGGGTGAGGTCACGTATCTATCGCTGGTATGGTCAGCTACGCAGTGTGGAGCATGCGGTGGAGGAGGCGAAGATGTCGGAGCGCGCTGCTGTCTGCGCAGCTCAGCTCCATCACTTGGCAGATCTCGAGCAGCGCGTGAATCAGCTGACGATACCCTTGTCATTCGCGGAAGAGTTGTATGAGCTACGCAGCCACATCAATTTCGTGCGCAAGCGCATTCAGTGGTTGCAGCAGACCTCGGAGCAGACCTCCCTTGATCACACCCGCGATCAGGCGCCGACCCAGGGCAATCCGGCGTGACACCAGCCGCCGATACTTTTGCGGTGACCGTCTTCATCGCGATCACCCTCGAATCCTTCGAGGATGTCGTAGCAGTTGATAAAACCGTTCTCTGTCGCGAGCTTGGCCGCGTAACGTGAACGCACACCAGAGCGGCACAGAAACAGCAATGTCTCACCCCGCTCAGCGCACTGGCCCAGTTGCTCGACAAAAGCCGCGTTGATCGCGCCGCCCGGGTAGAGCGACCATTGCACAGCCAGATGCTGGGACTCTGCGATGCTGACGCGCCCGACCCAGTCACGTTCGGCTTGGGTTCGGACATCGATCAGCTTCACCTGCGGATCCGCATTCAGCAGCGCCCACGCGTCTTGTGGTGTGACGGCGCCCGCATACGGGAGCGATTGCTCGGCGCAGCGCTGACGCGCGCGGAACAGAATGTCGTTAGGAGAAGTCATGGCTGGAGTCAAAGGGGTAGGGGAGAGAGGGTGTCGATGGTGATCATCACGCGGACGATTATAGATTGCATTTATCGCATGCCGACATTGCCCGCGCCGGTGCCCGGTCGTGCACTGCGACCGAGCGCGCCTCCGCCAGCCGCACCATGAAGGTGCGAAGTCTTGCTCGGCGCCATTTTTTGGTGCATCAAAGGAGATGTCGCTGGTGGGGAGGGCGCTCACCGTCACGACCAAGTCGATCGCAACATCCCGGAAAAAGCGTCCTTCTCCCTGGAAACGTGGCGACAGCCGAGCCCGGTTCTCCATGGCTATTTTGGATTATTGATGGCATGGAACCTGCTATCATCGCCGGCTAAGTTACGGTCGCAAGATCTGCCCCACCACCGCAGCCAGCTGCCCGGCTGGTTTGTTTGGCGGCCCGCACTTTTTACCCCAATTCTTTACTTGGCAATATTTTTAGGAGATTCGCATGGCAAGGACGGCCGCAGATGTATTGAAAATGGTGAAGGAAAACGAAGTCAAGTTTGTCGACTTCCGTTTCACTGACACGCGTGGCAAGGAGCAGCACGTCAGCGTTCCCGTGTCCCATTTCGATATGGACAAGTTCGAGTCGGGTCACGCATTTGACGGCTCCTCGATCGCCGGCTGGAAGGGCATTGAAGCCTCCGACATGTTGCTGATGCCCGACCCGAACACGGCTAACCTCGACCCGTTCATGGAAGAGACGACGATGTTCATGCAGTGCGACGTGATCGAGCCGGGTGACGGCAAGGGCTATGACCGCGATCCGCGCTCTATCGCCAAGCGTGCCGAGGCGTATCTGAAGTCTTCCGGCATTGGTGACACCGCGTATTTCGGCCCGGAGCCCGAGTTCTTCATTTTTGACAGCGTACGCTGGAACGTCGACATGTCAGGCTGCTTCGTGAAGATCGATTCCGAAGAAGCCTCCTGGAGCACGGGTGCAAAAATCGAGGGCGGCAACGCTGGCCATCGTCCGGCGGTCAAGGGCGGCTATTTCCCTGTTCCTCCGGTCGACAGCTTCCAGGACATGCGTTCTGAGATGTGCCTGATCCTCGAAGCGCTCGGGATTCCGGTTGAAGTGCACCACCACGAAGTCGCTGGCGCGGGCCAGAACGAAATTGGTACCAAGTTCTCGACGCTTGTCGAGCGCGCCGACTGGACCCAGACACTGAAATATGTGGTCATGAACGTGGCTCACACCTACGGCAAGACGGCGACCTTCATGCCCAAGCCCATCGTTGGCGACAACGGCTCCGGTATGCACGTGCACCAGTCCGTCTGGAAAGATGGCAAGAACCTGTTTGCCGGCGACGGCTACGCAGGCCTGTCCGAGTTTGCGCTGCACTACATCGGTGGCATCATCAAGCATGCGCGCGCGCTGAATGCGATCACCAACCCCGGCACCAACTCATACAAGCGTCTGGTGCCTGGCTTCGAAGCACCGGTCAAGCTGGCTTACTCGGCCCGTAACCGTTCGGCTTCGATTCGTATTCCTCACGTCGCGAACCCGAAAGCACGTCGTATCGAGACCCGCTTCCCGGATCCTTCGGCCAATCCGTACCTGTGCTTCGCCGCGCTGCTGATGGCGGGTCTGGACGGTGTGCAAAACAAGATCCATCCCGGCGAAGCAGCATCGAAAGATCTGTACCACCTGCCCCCGGAAGAAGACGCAAAGATCCCGACCGTCTGCTCGTCGCTCGACCAGGCACTCGAGTATCTGGACAAGGATCGCGAGTTCCTGACCCGTGGTGGCGTGTTCAGCGACACCATGATCGATGCGTACATCGACCTGAAGATGCAAGAAGTCACGCGTTTCCGCATGACCACTCACCCGGTTGAATTCGACATGTACTACTCGCTGTAATCGCCAACCGACAATGGCGGCACAAGGGGCAGCGTAGGCTGCCCTTTTTTTGATTGTCTATGTTGTTTATTTGACAAATAAGACGGGTGGGATTCTGGTATAAAAAAGTGGTCCCGATAAGGTCTTCCTTGCTGAATTCTGATGAGGCAACAACGATGAAGCTTCTCCCGGCTACCTTGCGATTACCGCTGATCATCGCCGCTGTTTTGGCTGCTGAGGCCTCAGCGCAAGGCGTTTACCTGTGCACCTTGCCCAATGGCATGCGTGAGTATCGCAACACGGGGGACACACGCGGATGCCGCAAGCTCGACCTCGAAGCCATCTCCACGATTCCGTCGCCTCCCTCTCCGCCGCCGCAGGCCAAGGCATCGATCGATCCGTCTTTCCCTCGCATCGAGAGCCAGATTCAGAAGCGGCGCGACCAAGACAGGATGCAAATCCTGCTGGAAGAGATCCGCACTGAAGAGAGCAAGCTCTCCGAACTCAGACGCGAGTTCCAGAATGGCGCGCCCGAGCGGCTCGGCAGCGAACGGAACTATGCGAAGTATCAGGAACGCGTCGCAATGATGAAAGAAGAGATGATGCGCACCGAGAAAAACATCGAGGCGCTGCGCCGCGAGATCAGTCAATTAAAATAGATGTCTCGTAGGCTTGCATCCGCTGGTTTACCCCGGGCCGCGCAGCGGCCCTTTGTGTTTCTGAAGCTTCAGGATCATCGTGGACATACTCTCGACCTCGCTCGGTGGGCTGGACCTGCTGGCCTCCGCTGTCCTAGTGCTGGACCGTCAGGCTCGCATCGCCTACGCCAATGCCGCCGCTGAGAGCCTGCTCGAAAGCTCATTCAAGGTGCTGAACCAGCAGCGCCTGCCCGACCTGTTCATCAATGGCAACAAGCTGACCGCGATACTCGATCAGGCGCGACAGCATCAGTTTGACCAGAAGCGCGAGGACCTGCTGCTCGAGCGGGCGGGCAAGTCGCCACTCCAGGTGAATGTGATCGTCACGGTACTGGACGATCCGAATAATCCCGTGCTGCTCGAGTTGCGCGAAAACGTGCAGCAGCTCAAGCTGGATCGCGAAGAGCGCTTGCTGGACCAGACACAGGCGACCAAGGAGCTGATCCGCAACCTTGCGCATGAGATTAAAAATCCGCTGGGCGGCATTCGAGGTGCGGCCCAGCTGCTGGAGATGGAGCTGCGCGCTGACCTGAAAGAGCTCACCGAGTACACTCAGGTCATCATCAAGGAATCCGACCGGTTGCAGACCCTGGTCGACCGGCTGCTGGCACCCCACCGTCGTCCGCAGATTGTCGGCGATGTGAATATTCACGAAGTGTTCGAGCGCGTGCGTAGCCTGATCATGGCCGAGTTCCCGCAGGGGCTGACCATTCGCCGCGACTATGATTTGTCGCTGCCCGAGTTCCGGGGCGACAAAGAGCAGCTGATACAAGCGGTGCTGAACATTGCGCACAATGCCGCGCAGGCGCTGGCTTCCCGAATGGGGGCGGGCGATGCCGAATTGATATTCCGTAGCCGTATCGCCCGTTCAATCACGCTCGCCAAGGTACGTTATCGGCTGGCACTAGACTTGCATATCATAGATAACGGCCCAGGTATCCCGGCTGAGCTGAAGGACAGAATCTTCTATCCTCTGGTGTCTGGCAGGGAGGGGGGGAGTGGATTGGGTCTGACATTGGCCCAGACCTTCATTCAGCAGCACAGTGGCGTCATCGAGTGTGACAGCCGCCCTGGTTGCACGGACTTTCGTATCCTGATTGGCTTGCCCTGATTCAGTGCGCATGGTGCGCGCTGGCTCAGTGCAGACTGAACGGGAGCGCGCGGGGCACCATCGTGGTGCCTGTCATGAAGAGCAGGACCCTGAGCAACCTACATGAAACCGATCTGGATAGTTGACGACGATGAATCGATACGCTGGGTGCTGGAAAAAGCCCTGGCGCGGGAGAACCTCGCAACGCGAAGTTTCTCCAATGTGCGTGATGCCGTAGCAGCGCTGGATTCTGGCATCCCGCAAGTGCTGGTCTCTGACATACGCATGCCCGGCGAATCGGGTCTGGAGCTGCTGCAGATCGTCAAGGCGCGCTACCCCGGCCTGCCGGTGATCGTGATGACGGCGTTTTCCGATCTCGATTCGGCGGTTGCTGCGTTTCAGGGCGGCGCATTCGAATATCTCGCCAAGCCTTTCGATCTCGACAAGGCGGTCGAACTGATACGCCGCGCGCTGGAAGAAAGCCTTCGCGAATCCGGTGACGAGCAGACTGCCGTCGAGAATCCCGAGATACTCGGCCAGGCCGCAGCGATGCAGGATGTGTTCCGCGCCATCGGCCGGCTTTCACAGTCGAATGTCACCGTGCTGATTACCGGTGAATCGGGTACCGGCAAAGAACTCGTCGCGCGCGCTTTACACAAGCACAGTCCACGGTCATCGCAGCCCTTCATTGCGCTCAATACCGCCGCCATTCCGAAAGACCTGCTGGAGTCAGAGCTGTTTGGCCATGAGCGCGGCGCATTCACCGGCGCGCAAGCGACGCGGCGCGGACGCTTCGAGCAGGCTGAGGGCGGCACGCTGTTCCTCGACGAGATCGGGGATATGCCATTCGACTTGCAGACGCGATTGTTGCGCGTGCTCTCGGATGGGCATTTTTATCGCGTGGGCGGCCACCAGCCGCTCAAAGCCAATGTGCGCGTGATCGCGGCAACCCACCAGAATCTTGAGCAGCGCGTACGCGACGGCTTGTTCCGCGAGGACTTGTATCACCGCCTCAATGTGATCCGGTTGAGGTTACCGTCGTTGCGCGAGCGTCGGGAAGACATTCCCATACTGGTGCGCTATTTCCTCGCGCAAAGTGCAAGGCAGCTCGGCGTCGAAGCCAAGCGATTGTCGGATCAGGCGATGAATTTTCTATCGTCGCTGGATTTGCCGGGTAATGTCCGCCAGCTCGAAAATCTGTGCAATTGGATCACCGTCATGGCGCCTGGCCAGACTGTTGAGATCAAGGACCTTCCAGCAGAACTCAGCGCGGACGGGTACGAGGCAGTGACCGCGCCGTATCCTTCTCCCACCGTCTCGCAGCCGCCAGCGATCAATGGTTCATCCGAGGCGGCGGGATGGGTGAATGGGTCGGTGGTGGCCGGAGCGACCTCCGTCACTTCAGAGTCGGGCAAGTGGATCACGATGCTTGAGGCCGAGGCCGCGCAAATGCTCTCTGCGGGCAAACCGGAAGTGATGGATGCGTTGGGCCGTCAGTTCGAGTCGGCACTGATCAAGACCGCCCTGAAGCATACGCACGGGCGCAAGAACGATGCTGCGATTCGGCTCGGTATCGGCCGCAACACGATCACCCGAAAGATTCAAGAATTGGGTATCGAGGGCGGCAAGGACGACTAACCTCAGCCGCGCACAATCCGCAGTGGCGGATGCTTGATGAGCTCAGCGGGCTTGTTGATCGCGCGTCTTTTCTCGCTGGGCGGAGTCCAGCCATGGCGTCGCCATAGCGACTGCACATCCGATCCCGGTATCCATTGATGTTCGCCATCGCGCTTGCCTGCCGCGGGTAACACGAACGCTTCCTCGAATTTTTCCTGAAACTGTTTCTCTTCCATCTCAGTCACTCCCACGACGGGTACAGACAGACTTCCTCGGAGGCTGAATCGTCTTGACAGAAGAAATCTTTAGGGCAGGGGACTCACGGATCCGATTTCAGTTTTCGCCACAGCGTCGTTCGGCTGATGCCCAGATAAGCCGCGGCTTCCGCGCGGTTACCCTTGAACCTGCGCAGCACGGTATGCAGATCGACTGATCCGACCGGGAGTGGCGCGCTGGTCGCAGTCGCCGAGGGGCTCGATAGTTCCGGGGCCAGCTGAGATAGCAGCAAAGGCGTCAGTGCCTGCAGCGGCTCGACGGCGAGAAACAGTGCCACCCGCTGCATCAGATTCCGCAGCTCGCGGACATTACCGGGCCAGTGCCAGCTCTGCAGAAGCGAACTGCAAGTCTGCAACTCTGCATGAAGGTTCGCGCCGGGTCGCGCGCCCAGCTCAGCCAGAGAGTTTTTCAGCCACCATTCCGCCAGCGGCACGATGTCGCTAGCGCGCTCGCGCAGCGGCGCAATACTCATCCGAAGCACACCTAGCCGGTAGAAAAGATCCGCGCGAAACTCGCCCTGCGCGACACGCTCCTCAAGACGGCAATGGGTCGCGCTGACGATGCGCACATCGACGGGTATGGGCCGGGTGCCGCCGACACGAACGACCTCTTTTTCTTCGAGCACGCGCAGCAGCCGCGTCTGCAAGGGAAGCGGCATCTCGCCGATCTCGTCAAGGAACAGTGTGCCACGGTGCGCTGCCTCGAACACGCCCGCATGACCACCGCGGCGCGAGCCGGTGAATGCACCTTCTTCATAGCCAAACAGCTCGGATTCCAGCAGCGATTCCGCGATCGCGCCGCAGTTGATCGCGACGAAGGGATGCACGCCAGGACCTTTGCGCTGACTTTCGGTATGGATAGCGTGTGCGACCAGCTCCTTGCCTGTGCCTGTTTCGCCTTCGATCAGTACGGGAGCAGGGGACTTCGCGTACAGCATGATCGTCTGCCGCAGAGACTGCATGGTGTCAGAATCACCGCGCAGCTCGCCGATGCCATGTTTCGCGCGCAGCTTGTCGGCTACCGGATAATGTCTGCCGCGCGGGGTTTCCAGCTGGGTCGCGCGTGTGAGATCGAGTGCGTCTTCGAATGCCTGCCGTATTGACGCAGCAGAGTAGACGAATACCCCGGCCATTCCGGCTTCTTCCGCAAGGTCGGTAATCAGACCAGCGCCGACAATCGCCTGGATGCCTGAGGCCTTCATCTCGTTCACCTGCGCGCGCGCATCTTCCACCGTCACATAGGTGCGTTGCATGATCGTCAGCCCGAAGGTCTGCTGGAACTCCTCCAGCTCGCGTAGCGGTTCCTGATAGTTGATCAGTCCAACGTCTGGCGTGATCTTGCGCGCGCGCGCCAGCGCCTGCATCACATCGAACCCGCTCGCTTTGGCGGTGATGACAGGAATCGATAGCCGGCTCTTCAGATAGGCGGCGTTGGAACCAGCAGATATCACGGCATCGCAGCGTTCGGTCTGAAGTTTTTCCCGGATATGAGCCACCGCTTCTTCGAACCCGAGCGGTATCAGCTCGATGGTTGCACGATCGTCGAACTCGACCGTGATATCGCGAAACAGGTCGAACAGGCGCGACATCGAGACCGTCCAGAACACCGGTTTGACCAGAGTATCGCGAGCTTGCGGGGGTGGGCGGACCATCAGTGATATTCCAATGTTTCATCACAATGAAACATTGGAACACAAAATGAAACATCTGTGCAACAAGACTTTTTGCCTGAATTTTTAGCAGGGTCGGCAAGCCCCTGTTTCCTCGCAGGTTTTGCGGGCCGGCCTGTGGACTACCTTGTTCGCCCCGAGATGGCATGCCGATTGCAAAACGGTGCGAGACACTTTATCGATTTGTTCAACCTACAGGATTTCCATGACCAAGCTCACACCCGGCGCCAAGTTCCGGTTGGCGATGAAGGAAGAATCGCCGCTGCAGGTAATCGGCGCGATTAATGCCAATCACGCGCTGCTGGCCAAACGCGCGGGTTTCCGCGCGATCTACCTGTCGGGCGGTGGCGTGGCCGCTGGCTCGCTCGGCCTGCCCGATCTCGGCATCTCCAACCTCGATGATGTGCTGACCGATGTACGTCGCATCACCGATGTCTGCGATCTGCCGCTGCTGGTCGATGTCGATACCGGTTTTGGTTCGTCGGCATTCAATGTCGCTCGCACCGTGAAATCGATGATCAAATTCGGTGCCGCCGCACTCCATATCGAAGATCAGGTCGGTGCGAAGCGTTGCGGTCATCGTCCGAACAAAGAAATCGTTTCCAAGCAGGAGATGGTGGACCGTGTGAAAGCAGCGGTCGATGCGCGCACGGATGACCAGTTCGTGATCATGGCGCGTACTGATGCGCTGGCCGTCGAAGGATTGGACGCCGCCATTGAGCGCGCTGTCGCTTGCGTGGAGGCGGGTGCGGACATGATCTTCCCCGAAGCGATCACCGAGCTGGCGATGTACAAACAATTCGCCGCAGCCGTGAAGGTGCCGGTCCTGGCCAACATTACCGAGTTTGGCGCAACGCCGCTGTACACCGTGGAAGAATTGCGCGGCGCGGATGTCGGCCTCGTGCTGTATCCGCTGTCGGCCTTCCGCGCGATGAACAAGGCGGCAGAAAATGTTTACCTCGCAGTCCGCCGCGATGGCACGCAAAAGCATGTCGTCGATACCATGCAGACTCGCATGGAGCTATATGACCGCATCGGCTATCACGATTTCGAGCAAAAGCTCGACGCACTTTTCGCACAGCAAAAAACCAAGTAAACCCCGGAGAAATCATCATGAGCGAGCAACAGGCCTCTGGCTTCAAACCCAAAAAATCCGTCGCGCTGTCCGGCGTCACCGCTGGCAACACCGCGCTGTGCACAGTCGGCAAGACCGGTAATGATTTGCACTACCGCGGCTATGACATTCTCGATGTCGCCGATACCTGCGAATTCGAAGAGATCGCGCACCTGCTGGTGCATGGCAAGCTGCCGACCACTGCGGAGTTGGCCGCTTACAAGCAAAAACTCAAAGCATTGCGTGGTCTGCCCGCGAATGTGAAGGCCGTGCTCGAGTGGCTGCCTGCTTCGTCGCATCCGATGGATGTCATGCGCTCCGGCGTGTCCGCGCTGGGTTGCGTACTGCCCGAAAAGGATGATCACAATGTCCCCGGCGCGCGCGATATCGCCGACCGCCTGATGGCCTCGCTGGGCTCCATGCTGCTGTACTGGTATCACTACAGCCACAATGGCAAGCGTATCGAAGTCGAGACCGATGATGATTCCATTGGCGGCCACTTCCTGCACCTGCTGCATGGGCATGAGCCGTCCGATCTGTGGGTCAAGGCGATGCATATCTCGCTGATCCTGTACGCTGAGCATGAGTTCAATGCCTCCACCTTCGCTGGTCGCGTGATCGCGGGTACGGGTTCGGATATGTTCTCTGCGATCACGGGTGCCATCGGCGCGCTGCGTGGCCCCAAACATGGCGGCGCAAATGAAGTGGCCTTCGAAATTCAGAAGCGCTATGACAATCCGGATGAGGCCGAGGCCGATATCCGTCGTCGCGTCGAGAACAAGGAAGTCATTATCGGCTTTGGTCACCCGGTGTATACCATCTCCGATCCGCGCAACAAGGTCATCAAGGAAGTCGCGCGCAATTTGTCCAAGCAAGCCGGTTCGACAAAAATGTTCGATATTGCCGAGCGCCTGGAAAGCGTGATGTGGGATGTGAAGAAAATGTTCCCGAACCTCGACTGGTTCTCGGCTGTCTCGTATCACATGATGGGCGTACCAACCGCGATGTTCACGCCGCTGTTCGTCATCTCGCGTACATCTGGCTGGTCGGCACACATCATCGAGCAGCGTATCGATAACAAGATCATCCGTCCGAGCGCGAATTACGTTGGGCCGGAGAATCTGAAGTTTGTGCCGATTTCAAAGCGGAAGTAATTCGTTGAATTGCGAAAAGTCACTGGGTCCCGGTTTGCGCCGGGATGACAGCATTGAAGTCGTTAGCCTGTAATTCGTCACCCCGGCGCAGGCCGGGGTCCAGTGTCTTCCATCGCCCGGCGCTACGTGTCTGAAAACCTCTGACAGAACCCCACCTCACCCAATCATGAACACCGCCCACCGTAAATCTCTCCCAGGAACCCAGCTCGATTATTTCGACGCTAAAGCTGCCGTCGACGCCATCCAGCCCGGCGCCTACGACAAACTGCCCTACACCTCGCGCGTGCTCGCTGAAAACCTCGTACGTCGCTGCGATCCCTCCACACTGACCGAGTCGCTGAAGCAGCTGATCGAGCGCCGCCGGGACATGGATTTCCCGTGGTTCCCCGCGCGCGTTGTGTGCCACGATATTCTCGGGCAGACTGCGCTGGTCGATCTTGCCGGTCTGCGCGATGCGATCGCCGATCAGGGCGGTGATCCCGCCAAGGTCAACCCGGTAGTGCCGGTGCAGCTGATTGTTGACCATTCACTGGCGGTGGAGTGCGGCGGTTTCGATCCGCAGGCCTTCGAAAAAAATCGTGCGATTGAAGATCGCCGTAATGAAGATCGCTTCCATTTCATCGACTGGACCAAGCACGCATTCAAGAATGTTGATGTCATCCCGCCGGGGAATGGCATCATGCATCAGATCAATCTGGAGCGCATGTCGCCTGTGATTCAGGCGCAGCAAGGCGTAGCGTATCCGGATACCTGCGTGGGTACGGACAGTCACACGCCGCATGTCGATGCACTGGGCGTGATCGCGATCGGCGTCGGCGGTCTCGAGGCCGAGAACGTGATGCTGGGCCGCGCATCATGGATGCGGCTGCCGGATATCGTCGGTGTGGAATTGACAGGCAAGCCGCAGCCGGGCATCACGGCGACGGATATCGTGCTGGCCCTGACTGAATTTCTGCGTAAGTCCAAAGTTGTTGGTGCTTATCTTGAGTTCTATGGCGAAGGCGCTCGCGCGCTGACACTCGGTGATCGTGCAACGATCTCGAACATGGCGCCCGAATATGGCGCCACAGCCGCGATGTTCTTCATTGATGAGCAGACGATTCAATACCTGAAGCTCACCGGTCGCACCGATGAGCAAGTCGCCTTGGTCGAGACCTATGCGAAGACGACGGGACTATGGGCCGACAGCCTGAAGCAGGCGGAATACGAGCGCGTGCTGAAGTTCGACCTGTCGACCGTGGTACGCAACATGGCAGGCCCGTCAAATCCGCATGCACGCGTATCGACCACCGACCTTGCCGCGAAAGGTATCGCCGGTCACTGGGAAGACAAGCCCGGTCAGATGCCGGATGGCGCGGTCATCATCGCGGCCATCACCAGCTGCACCAATACCTCCAACCCACGCAACGTGATTGCTGCAGGTCTTCTGGCGCGCAATGCGAACAAGTTGGGGCTGCTCCGCAAGCCCTGGGTAAAAACCTCGCTCGCGCCGGGATCCAAGGCGGTGACGATGTACCTCGAGGAAGCAGGGCTTCTGCCTGAGCTGGAAAAGCTTGGCTTCGGCGTTGTTGCGTATGCCTGCACCTCGTGCAACGGCATGTCGGGCGCGCTCGATCCCACCATCCAGCAAGAGATCATCGATCGCGATCTGTATGCAACCGCTGTACTGTCGGGTAACCGCAATTTCGATGGCCGCATTCATCCCTATGCGAAGCAGGCGTTTCTCGCCTCGCCTCCGCTGGTGGTCGCCTATGCGATTGCCGGCACTATTCGCTTCGATATCGAGAAAGATGTGCTGACCGTCAAAGACGGCAAAGAGATCCGTCTGAAAGATATCTGGCCGACTGATGAAGAGATCGATGCGATCGTCACATCCAGCGTGAAGCCCGAGCATTTCCGCAAGGTGTACGAGCCGATGTTTGCGATTCGTTCTGATAGTGGTGCTTCGGTCAAGCCCTTGTATGACTGGCGTCCGCAATCGACCTATATCCGTCGTCCTCCCTACTGGGAAGGTGCGCTGGCAGGCGAGCGCACGCTCAAAGGCATGCGTCCGCTGGCGCTGCTGCCGGATAACATCACCACCGACCACTTATCGCCGTCGAATGCGATTTTGATGAACTCAGCCGCGGGTGAATACCTGCACAAGATGGGTCTGCCGGAAGAAGACTTCAACTCGTATGCCACGCATCGCGGCGACCACCTGACCGCGCAGCGCGCGACCTTTGCCAATCCGACGCTGATGAATGAAATGGCCATCGTTGATGGTCAGGTCAAAAAAGGTTCGCTGGCACGTGTCGAACCTGAAGGCAAAGTGATGCGCATGTGGGAAGCCATCGAGACGTACATGAACCGCAAGCAGCCGCTGATCATTATCGCCGGTGCTGATTACGGTCAAGGCTCGTCGCGCGACTGGGCAGCGAAGGGCGTGCGTCTGGCCGGTGTGGAAGCCATCGTTGCCGAGGGCTTTGAGCGGATTCACCGCACCAACCTGATCGGCATGGGCGTGCTGCCACTCGAGTTCAAGCCCGGCGTGAACCGCAAGACGCTGGGCCTCGATGGCACCGAGACCTATGATGTCATCGGCACACGCAAGCCACGCGCTGATCTGACGCTGGTCATTCACCGCAAGAATGGCGAGACGGTGCAGGTGCCGGTCACTTGCCGTCTTGACAGCGATGAAGAGGTGTCTATCTATGAAGCGGGCGGTGTATTGCAGCGTTTTGCGCAGGACTTTCTGGCGTCTGCCAAGGCGGCGTAAGGCACTTGAAAGCTGCATGAAAGACACTGGATCCCGGCCTGCGCCGGGATGACAGATTGAAAGCCAGTGGCCCATGAATCGTCCCCCCGGCGCAGGCCGGGGTCCAGCGTCTTCGGTTGTGAGTCACTCGCCCGAACACCAAGGTAACCCATGCCCCATGTAGCCAAAATCAGATTGAGAGCCAGTGGCCCATGAATCGTCACCCCGGCGCAGGCCGGGGTCCAGCGTCTTCTGTGGTGAACCACTGGCCCGAACACAAAGGTAATCCATGCCCCACATACCCCAAATCAAAATCCCTGCCACCTACATGCGCGGCGGCACCAGCAAAGGCGTCTTCTTCCGCCTGCAAGACCTTCCCGAAGCTGCGCAACAACCCGGCGCAGCCCGAGACAAACTGCTGATGCGTGTGATCGGTAGTCCTGACCCCTATGGCAAGCAGATCGATGGCATGGGCGGCGCGACGTCTAGCACCAGCAAGACCGTGATTCTCTCGAAGAGCAGCAAGCCCGACCATGATGTCGATTACCTGTTCGGTCAAGTGTCCATCGACAAAGCCTTTGTCGATTGGAGCGGAAACTGCGGCAACCTGTCGGCAGCCGTGGGCCCCTTCGCGATCAGCAACGGACTGGTTGATGCGTCGCGCCTTCCGAAAGATGGCATCGCAATGATACGCATCTGGCAGGTCAATATCGGCAAGACCATCGTCGCGCATGTGCCGATAACGAATGGTCAAGTGCAGGAGACCGGCGATTTTGAGCTCGATGGCGTGACCTTTCCCGCAGCGGAAGTGCAGCTGGAATTCATGGATCCCGCGGCAGAAGAAGAGGGTGCAGGCGGTGCGATGTTCCCGACCGGGCACCTGATCGATGATCTGGAAGTACCGGGCGTGGGCACGCTGAAAGCCACGATGATCAATGCCGGCATTCCGACCGTGTTCGTCAATGCCGATGCGATTGGCTATACCGGTACCGAGCTGCAGGAAGCGATCAATGGCGACGCGAAAGCGCTCGCGATGTTTGAGACCATACGCGCGCACGGCGCATTACGCATGGGCCTGATCAAATCATTGGACGAGGCAGCGCAGCGGCAGCACACCCCCAAGGTCGCGTTCGTCGCACCCCCCAAGGATTACACGTCATCGAGTGGCAAGCCGGTCAAAGCTGCGGAGATCGACCTACTAGTACGTGCTCTGTCGATGGGCAAGCTGCATCATGCGATGATGGGCACGGCAGCGGTCGCAATTGGCACCGCTGCCGCGATCCCCGGTACCTTGGTCAACATCGCCGCAGGCGGCGGTGAGCGTGAGGCAGTACGATTCGGTCATCCGTCCGGCACCTTGCGCGTCGGTGCCGAGGCCTCGGAGCAGAACGGGGACTGGAGCGTGACCAAGGCCATCATGAGCCGCAGCGCACGCGTGCTGATGGAGGGTTGGGTGCGCGTACCCGGTGACAGTTTCTGAAGCAGATAAAAATGACAGGGAACGGTATGAACTATCAGGACTTCTACCAGCAGTCGATCAACAATCCTGACGCATTTTGGGCAAAAGAAGCACAACGTATCGATTGGCACCAGCCATTCACGCAGGTCGTCGACTATTCGCGTCCGCCTTTTGCCAAATGGTTTGTCGGCGGTGAAACCAACCTGTGTCATAACGCGATTGATCGTTGGGTCGAGACGCAGGGCGACCAGACCGCGCTGATTGCCATCTCCACCGAGACGCCCGATGGCACGCCAGCGGAGAAGACCTGGACCTTCCGTGAACTGCAGCAAGAAGTTGAACGAACCGCCGCCATCATGCTGTCACTGGGCGTCGGCAAGGGCGATCGTGTGCTGATCTATATGCCCATGATTGCTGAAGCTACCTTTGCGATGCTCGCCTGCGCACGTATTGGTGCGATTCACTCGGTGGTATTCGGTGGTTTTGCGGCGAACAGTCTCGCCAGTCGTATCGATGATGCCAAGCCCAAGCTGATCATTTCGGCCGATGCCGGTTCGCGCGTCGGCAAAGTGGTGCCCTACAAACCGCTACTGGATGAAGCGATTCAGCTGTCAAACAACAAGCCTCAGCATGTGCTGATGGTTGACCGCAAGCTGGTTTCGTTCGAGCGTGTCTCCGGTCGCGATCTCGACTATGCTGAGCTGCGCGCCAAGTACATGGATGCCAAGGTGCCGGTCACTTGGCTGAAGTCGGACGATATCTCCTACATCCTGTACACCTCAGGCACCACCGGCACGCCGAAGGGCGTACAGCGCGATGTCGGCGGCTATGCGGTTGCGCTGGCTTCGTCGATGGATACCATCTTCTGCGGCAAGCCAGGCGAGACTTATTTTTCCACCTCTGATATCGGTTGGGTGGTCGGCCATTCCTACATCGTCTATGGGCCGCTGATTGCGGGCATGGCGACGGTGATGTACGAGGGCGTGCCCATTCGTCCCGATGCGAGCATCTGGTGGTACATCGTCGAAAAATACAAGGTCACGCGCATGTTCTCCGCACCGACGGCGGTACGCGTGCTGAAGAAGCAGCCACCGGAGCTACTTAAAAAACATGATCTGTCCTCGTTGAAGGCACTGTATCTGGCCGGTGAGCCGCTGGATGAGCCTACGTCTGCGTGGATTGCTGGTGAGCTGGGCGTGCCCATCATTGACAACTACTGGCAGACTGAGACTGGCTGGCCCATCCTGTCGATTGCAAAAGGTATCGAGGACAAACCGACCCGACTCGGCAGCCCTGGCATCCCCATGCCTGGCTACAAACTCAAGCTGCTGAATGAAAACACTGGCGCGCTGTGCGGCAATAATGAGAAAGGTGTGCTGGTGATCGAAGGGCCGCTGCCGCCCGGTTGCCTGCAGACCGTGTTTAATAATGATGAGCGCTTCATCAAATCCTACTGGTCGAATTTCAGCACCGAGCAGGTGTACTCCACCTTTGACTGGGGCATACGAGATGATGACGGCTATTACTTCATCCTCGGACGTACCGATGACGTGATCAATGTCGCTGGCCATCGTCTGGGTACCCGGGAGATCGAAGAGAGCATCTCCAGCCACCTCAACGTGTCCGAGGTGGCCGTAGTTGGCGTGGAAGACAAGCTCAAGGGACAGGTCGCAGTCGCCTTTGTGATACCCAAGGATGCTACCAAGGTATCGACACCCGACGAGAAAAAGCAATTCGAGAAAGAGATCTTCGGTGTTGTTGATCGTCAGCTCGGTGCGGTTGCCAGACCGGCGCGTGTTTATGCGGTGAACCTGCTCCCGAAGACGCGCTCAGGCAAGCTGCTACGTCGCTCGATACAGGCGCTGTGCGAGGGTAGGGATCCCGGTGACCTCACGACCATCGAAGATCCGAGCTCCTTGGCGCAAATAAAAGACGCGTTGAAGTCCTGAGGCCTGCAAGCATTATTGGTAGGAAAGCCAAGACGCCGCTCGTTGCGATTCAGGATGACAGCGTCGCAATCACCGGCGTATGGTCGGAGGGCTGTTCCCACTTGCGCGGTGCTTTGTCGATCTCGCACGCGATGCAGCGTTCTGCCAGTGGCAGGGAGAGCAGGATGTGGTCTATCCTCAGCCCCATGTTTCGGCGGAAAGCCATTTGCCGGTAATCCCACCAGCTGTAAAGCTTGTTTGCCTGGGGGAAAAGTCTGAACGCATCCTTCAGTGGCAGGCCACACAAGCGCTGAAACGCCGCACGCTCCGCGTCCGAGCAGAGCACCTGATCTTTCCATGCCGCAGGGTCGTGAACATCGGCATCCTCGGGAGCGATGTTGTAATCGCCGAGCAGTGCCAGATTCGGATACCGTTTCAGTTCTGATTCTAGCCAATGCTGTAGTGCTTCCAGCCAGCGCAGCTTGTAGTCGTACTTATCGCTGCCCACCGATTGTCCATTCGGGACATAAGCGCAAATTACCCGAATGCCATCGATGGTTGCGCTGATGATCCGCTGCTGTTCATCCTCGAAAAGCGGGTTGTTTTTGATGACGTCGGAGATCGGTTGGCGGGACAGGATGGCAACACCGTTGTAGGTTTTTTGCCCGGTGAAAGCTACCTGATAGCCGGCCGCCTCGATATCGGCTGCCGGGAACTTGTCGTCGGTCAGCTTGGTTTCCTGCAGACAGAGCACATCCACCGGACTGGTCTCCAGCCATTGCAGGACCTGAGGCAGGCGGACTTTGAGAGAATTGACGTTCCAGGTGGCGAGTTTCATGGGCCGGGGTGAGGGTGGAGATAGCAGATTGTACCTATGAATCGCAGACCCCCCGGCGGAGCCTGCAATCCGATGAAACGCGCTGATGCTAGCTGGCTAGCTTGTTTCCATAGGCGTGAACAATCGCATCAAGTGCTTCCAAGTCCTTGGTCAACTCGCCGTCCTTGAACGGAGCGAGAGTATCTAGCCATACAAGGACCTTGCCATACTGCGAGGGATTTAATTTCCCCGCCCTGAGCCCAAGACATATTTCTATATGATTGATAAATTTTCGCAAGGTCGGCTGACTTGTTTTGCTTGCTTCCGGCGAGCGTTCGAGAAAACTTCCAATCATGATGATGAGTGATTTGTAAAGCTGTAATTTTTTGAAATTCTCATCAGGATAATTTTTCGCTTTTAAGAATTCATTAACCAGGTAGTCGTTGGATTTTCTAGGTAATTGATACAGCTTGGGTTGCCTGTC
>JACCEB011169595.1_pt1 | contig 45454 bp, 38 predicted proteins | sample 7454761 | NCBI WGS metagenome assembly JACCEB01 (sample SAMN15323454, study PRJNA562643) | freshwater metagenome | isolation source: river surface water | place: USA:Blue River Watershed | collected 2017-08-18
AATGCTGAATTTTTTGACAAAGAAGGGGAAAATCTTACTAATGGCACTTTTTATTTTGGAACAGGAGAACTCTTTCTTTATAGTAAGGAAGATAATATCCCTGTTAAAATTAAATTTTTAAATGGACAAATTATAAAATAATCAATATGAGTTATAAGTTTTTTTTAATTAAACCGGGACAGTCCTCATATAAAAATCAATCTAAAAGGCTTTATTTAAAAGGGTTTTAGGTGTTGTTTATGTATGTTAAAATAGGCTATTTTGAGCTTATTTTGGATTTTAATTAAACCGGGGTAATCCTGATTTGAAAACCAATCTAAAAAACTTATTTCAAAAAGGTTTGGGTTAAATGAATTTAATAAAAAAACTAGGGGGGTAAGATTTTTTGAATGTTTTCTAAAATTTGTAATGAATATTTTGTGATAAATATAAAATAGCATTACAATAATTTTTGAATGATATTATCTAAAAAATTATTTAGAAAAATTTGATTTTAAAGTTGATTATTGAATGTTTAATTATAAATTGATAAAAAGTAAAAACAATAACAATACATTAGAATACTGAGTAAATTAAAATTGATAAAAGAATAAATATTAAAAAATTAAGCCGCAAATGGTCGGCCCCTAGGAATTAATTTAAAATTTCTTTTAAGTATGTTAGTTAAAATATTTATAAAATCATCACTTCCAGCTGGGAAATTTTTAATTGTTGCACTTCTAATTTTATCCCATTTTTCATTTAAAATTTCAATATTTTCTTTTAAGTATTCTTCCCAATTCTCAATTTGAATATAATCTGGAAGTTTGTTTAAAAAATACTGATTTCTTTTGCCTAAATGTTCCAAACTGCTACACCATTTATAATCTCCTATTTCTTTTTCCATTTTGGCTTTTAATGGATTTAATTCAACATACCTTATTGCTTCGAATAAATGATTTTCATCAAGCAAGCACGAATAAAACCTATTACTAAATAATACTCCGTTTAAACCATACTTTTTATTAAAATACCTTACATATTTTGTGTTTAGGCATAAAAAGAGCTTACTTAAGCCTTTTTTGTTACTTGGTTGCAATATAAAATGAACGTGATTATCCATTAAACACCATGCGAATAAAAGTATTTTGTATTTTTTTCTGTATTTCATGAATGATCGAATATAAAACTCCTTATCTTGTTCATCTCTAAAAATATTTTCTTTTCTATTTCCACGCTGTGTAATATGCATTGGAGTATTTGGGACAACATTTCTGGCTTTTCTTGGCATAAATTATAAATTAATAATACAAAGATTGTAAATTATTTTTAAAACATAAATTTTTGTTTAAAATATTTTTATTTATTACTATTTTTTAAGAGTTTGATAATTACGATTAGATTGAAAATATTGATTAAAATGTGTTTTTTTAATAAGGACTGTCCCCATTTAAAAAAGTCATAAAATGAAATTCAATCTGTAAGAATATTTTTATGTATTGAATTGCAAAATAAATGCTAAAAAATAAACTATATTTGCACGCGTAAAATTTAAAAAATTAGTACTATGGCAGATGATAAAAAAGTAATATTTTCGATGCAGGGTGTATCCAAGGTGTTACCTTCGGGAAAACAAATTTTAAAGGATATTTATTTATCGTTTTTTTACGGAGCTAAAATTGGAATTTTAGGTTTAAACGGTTCAGGTAAGTCAACTTTATTAAAATTAATAGCTGGTGTAGATAAATCTTTTCAGGGTGATATAACTTTTTCGCCAGGATATACTGTTGGATATTTAGAGCAAGAACCCGAGTTGGATGAAAATTTAACAGTTCGACAAGTGATTGAAGAAGGTGTTGCCGAAATTGTGGCTATCTTAAAAGAATATGAAGAAATTAATAATAAATTCATGGATCCGGAAATTTTAGAAAATCCGGATAAAATGGATAAATTAATTGCTCGTCAAGCAGAAGTTCAAGAAAGAATAGATGCAACAAATGCTTGGGAATTAGATAATAAATTGGAACGCGCAATGGATGCTTTAAGATGTCCTGAGGGCGATACGTCTGTAAAACATTTATCTGGTGGTGAAAAACGTCGTGTGGCTTTGTGTAGATTGTTGTTAAAACAACCTGATATTTTGTTGTTAGATGAGCCTACCAACCACTTAGATGCGGAATCTGTTCAATGGTTAGAAATATTTTTAGCTCAGTATCCGGGAACTGTAATTGCTGTTACACACGACCGTTATTTCCTAGATAATGTAGCTGGCTGGATTTTAGAGTTAGATAGAGGCGAAGGTATTCCTTGGAAAGGAAATTATTCTTCTTGGTTAGATCAAAAATCTAAAAGATTAGAACAAGAAGAAAAACAAGAAAGCAAACGCCGTAAAGCATTACAACGAGAGTTGGAATGGGTGCGTCAAGGTGTGAAAGGTAGAGGAACTAAAAGTAAGGCTCGTTTGGCTAACTATGATAAAATGTTGAGTGAGGATGGAAAGGAAAAATTAGAAAATTTAGAGTTGTATATTCCTAACGGACCGCGTTTGGGTAATGAGGTTATAGAAGCAGTGGGAGTTTCTAAAGCCTTTGGAGATAAAGTGTTGTACGAAAATTTAAACTTTAAATTACCTCCTGCTGGTATTGTTGGAATTATTGGTCCGAATGGAGCCGGTAAAACTACTTTATTCCGAATGATTTTAGGCGAAGAAACTCCAGATGAAGGTACATTTAAAGTGGGCGAAACGGTTAAAATTTCTTATGTAGATCAAAATCATAAAGCTATTGATCCAGAAAAAACAGTTTTTGATGTTATATCTGATGGTTTGGATAACGTAGATTTAGCGGGAAAAGTAATTAATTCTCGTGCGTATGTTAGCAAATTCAATTTTGCTGGTCAGGACCAAAATAAAAAATGTGGAGTATTGAGCGGAGGAGAGCGAAACAGGTTACACTTGGCTTTAGCATTAAAAGATGGCGGAAACGTGTTGTTACTGGATGAGCCAACCAATGATATCGATGTAAATACATTGCGTGCATTGGAAGAAGGCTTAGAGAATTTTGCAGGTTGTGCAGTAATAATTTCGCACGATAGATGGTTTTTAGATAGAGTTTGTACGCATATTTTGGCTTTTGAAGGAAACTCGCAAGTATATTACTTTGAGGGAACATATAGTGAGTACGAAGAAAATAGAAAAAAACGATTGGGTGACGCAGGACCTACACGAGTGAAGTTTAAAAAATTAACTAAAAATGGATAAAAAAATGAGGGCAGGTTTTCTTGCCCTCATTTTTTGATAAAATCGAATACAATGATTACTAAACCAGCTATTCCAAAAGGAACAAGAGATTTTACCCCCGATAAAATGCTAGGGCGTAACTATATTTTTGATACCGCAAAAAAGGTTTTTAAACAATTTGGTTTTTTGCAAATTGAAACACCAGCAACCGAAAATTTATCTACTTTAACTGGAAAATATGGGGAGGAAGGCGACCAATTGATGTTTAAAATATTAATGCGAGGTGATAAATTTAAAGCGGCTGTGGAAAATGTAGCAAGTAAATCGTCGGAGTTTCATTTTGCTGATTTAGCTTTACGTTACGATTTAACTGTTCCTTTTGCGCGTTTTGTAGTACAACACCAAAACGAAATTACTTTTCCGTTTAAACGTTTTCAAATTCAGCCTGTGTGGCGTGCAGACCGACCGCAGAAAGGAAGGTATAGAGAATTTTACCAATGTGATATTGATGTAGTAGGTACAGATAGTTTGTGGTGCGAAGTGGAATTTATACAGATTTTTAACTTGGTTTTATCGCAATTAAAAGTACCTGGATTTGTAATTAAAATGAACAATCGTAAAATTTTATCAGGAATTGCCGAGTTAATTGGAGCCGAAGATAAAATTGTGGATATCACTGTAGCTATTGATAAATTGGATAAAATTGGTTTAGAAGAAGTAGTGAATGAATTAAAATCCAAAGGTTTATCCGATGAAGCAATTGAAAAATTACAACCAATTTTACAATTAAAAGGAAACAACGAAGATTTAATAAAAAGTTTGGAGCAGGTTTTAGCCAATAGCGAAGTTGGTTTAAAAGGTATAGAGGAGCTGAAATTTATACTAGAGCAATGTAAAAAGTTAAATATTGATGAGGCTTTACGATTGGATATCACTTTGGCAAGAGGATTAAATTATTATACTGGAGCTATTTTTGAAGTTGGTTGCGATGGATTTAAAGGTAGTATTTGTGGAGGTGGTAGATACGATGGATTAACTGATTTATTTGGATTAAAAGGAGTATCGGGTGTAGGGATTTCCTTTGGAGCAGATAGAATTTATGATGTTTTGGAACAAAATAATTTATTTCCACAAGATGAATTAAATCAGTTGGATGTTTTGGCGTTAAATTTTGGAAATCAGGAAGTTGCTTATGTCTCAATAGTTTTACAAAAGTTGCGTGCTAAAGGTATAAATTGCGAGATGTATCCCGATGCGGCTAAAATGAAAAAACAAATGCAATATGCCGATAAAAAAAGAGTGAAATATGTTTTAATAGTTGGGGAGGAAGAGTTACGAAAAAATATTTTGGTATTAAAAAATATGGTAGAAGGAACACAAACCGAGTTTACTTTAAATGATTTAATCAACTATAATTTTTAAAATGCAAGTAAAAGTTTTACTGGTAGATGATAAAACCGAAAATTTGTTTGCGCTCGAAAAGATGTTGCAATCCTATAATCGTGTATTTTTAAAAGCTACATCCACCAATAATGCTTTAAAATTAGCAATCAACAACGATTTAGCGTTAATTTTATTAGATGTTCAAATGCCAGAAATGGATGGATTTGAATTAGCTAAAATTTTAAAATCTAACTCAAAAACCGCTAATATTCCAATCATATTTGTAACTGCAATTAATAAAGATGAAAAATATGTACTTAAAGGCTACGATTTAGGTGCGGTAGATTACCTTTTTAAACCTTTAAACCTTGCTATTACCCGAGCAAAAGTAGATACTTTTATCAATTTATATCAACAAAATAGAGAATTAGAAAATAAAAATATTTTATTAGAAAATTTAACACGTTTAGTAGATAACTCCTTAAATATTACCTGTATATTTAAAAAAAGCGATTTAATTATTCAGGAAGTTAATACTACTTTTTTATCCCTCTTAGGATATACTAGCGAGGAAATTTTGCAACATTCCTTATTGCAATTTCTGGTTTTCGAAAATAAAGAACATGGCGCTAGATTATTTCAAGAAGAAATTAGTTTAAAAAAAGATGTAGTTGAGTTCGAAAACCAAATTAAATGTTCCGATGGAAGTATTAAATGGTTAACTTGGCGAATTGCCACCAAAGGCGATTTTTGTTTTGCGAATGCATCGGATGTTACTTTGCGAAAATTTGCCGAGAAAAAATTAGAGGAAAATTTTACCAACTTAATTAAGGTAAATAATGAGTTGGCAGAGGCAAAAAAAATAGCAGAGGACTCGGTTAAAATTAAACAAGATTTTATGGCAAATATGAGCCATGAAATACGCACCCCTATGAATGCAATAATTGGTTTTACTCAGTTGTTGCTTAAAACCAATTTAAACGAAGAACAACAAAAATATTTGCGTTCCATTAAAATTTCGGGCGAAAATTTAATTGTGATTATCAATGATATTTTGGATTTTTCTAAAATCGAAGCAGGGAAATTAAACATTGAATCGGTAGATTTTAATTTAAATCAGCTTTTTACAGATATAAAAGTAATAGAGGAGAATGCAGTTTTGGCAAAAGGATTAAGTTTAACTTTTGAAACGGATCAATCTGTTCCAAACTGGATAAATGCCGATCCTGTTCGTATCAATCAAATTTTATTAAATTTACTTACCAACGCAGTAAAATTTACACATCAAGGCGGCATTATAGTAAAGGTATGGAGCGAGCAAAATAATGCTAAACCATATTTAAAAATATTATGTAAGGATACAGGGATAGGAATTTCTAAAGAAAAACAACAATATATATTCGAGAGTTTTACACAGGAAAATGGCGATACTACCCGTAAATACGGAGGAACTGGTTTGGGTTTAACTATCGTAAAAAAGTTGTTGGAATTAATGGGTGGTGATATTACATTAAAAAGTGAAGTAGGCAAGGGGAGCGAGTTTTTGGTGAGTATTCCGTTTGGTTCTGTTGAGGATAAAACCACAGATGAGGAAAATACAGATTTAGCTTTTGTAGTAGAGGAATTAAAAGGGAAGCGGATTTTATTAGCGGAGGATAATATGATGAATCAAATTTTGGCAAAAAAGGTTTTAACTGATGTTGGTATTATTACTGATATTGCTGAAAACGGCTTGGAAGTCTTAGATTTGGTGCAAAAAAATTTCTATGATTTAATTTTAATGGATATTATGATGCCCGAAATGGATGGTTTAGAGGCAACAAAGGAAATTAGGAAACAATTTCCATCGGTACAATTACCAATTTTAGCTATGACGGCTTTTGTTTTTACAGGTGGAGATGATAAAAAAATATACGAAGCGGGAATGGACGATTTTATATTAAAACCATTTAATCCGGATTCTTTGTATAGTAAAATTTATAGTTTAATAAAAAAGTTTTAAAAAACGAATTATATGGCTAATCAATATATTAATTTAGAATATTTAAACGAAGTTGCATTGGGTAATGTGGAGTTTAAAAAAGAAATGTTACAAACATTTGCAAACAAAACGCCTCAATCTATAATTCAAATGGAGCAAGCTTTACAACATGAAGATTTTGAGCAGGTTGGAAAAATTGCTCATCAGCTAAAAACAAGTTTTTCGTTTGTAGGAATGGATGCTACGGTGGACTTGTGTAAAAGAATGCAAGAAATGGGGTTAAAAAAAATTGATACACATTTATTGCCCGAATGTTTGATAATTTTAAAAAATAACTTACATTTAGGGCTGAAAGAAATTGATAATGAATTAAATACAATATAATTATGTCAGGTAATAGAACTTCCGTTTTTATCGTTGAAGACGATGAAATGTTTTTAAAATCGGTGCAACACAATTTAGCGCAAAATCGTTCCTTGGATATCCGAGTATTTTCCGATGGGGAATCAGCAATTAAAGCATTTGATACAGCAGCCAAAAAACCACATGTGGTAATTTTAGATTATTTTTTATCTACGGATAACACAAGTAAAAAAAGTGGATTAGATGTTTTAAAGCATATCAAAAGCGAAAAAAAAATTGCAAAAAAAGTTGAGGTAATTATATTATCAGGACAGGAGGATGTGGAAGTTGCGGTGAACTCTGTAGAGGCAGGAGCATACGATTATGTAGTAAAAAATCGCAGTGCTTTTTTACGTGTTCAAAATGATATAAAACGAATTGCTGCTTTAAGAGCAAAAAAACAAGAAAATAAAAAGTTGCGAACTTTTATTATCTTTTTATCCATTTTATTAGCTGTTTTAGCTTTTGTATCATTAATTTTTACAATTGATAATACATTTTTTGGATTATTGGGATAGTTTTTGATAAGACTTTTTCTTTAATTTTTAATCTTTTGATATGCGTTTATTATTATTGTTTTTTGGTTTACCTTTTATATTGTTTTCTCAAAATTCTTTCGAAAAAGAATTGTTCCCTAATGTTAGTCAGCTAGAAAAAGTTTCTCCAACAGAAACTAAATTTGTTGATGCAAATGGAAAAGTTTTAGGAATTAGAAGAGTAAGTGATAAAGATACCTTGTATTTAGATAGAATGCATCGTAAGTTAAAAAATATTCCGGTAAAAGTAGTTGAGCAAGTAAATACCAATTTAACCAATCAAACTTCTCCAAGTGCTATTGCGAACGATACTCAAACAGAGGTGGTTATAGGCTCTGTAAAAGATGGAAAACAACCTTATATAGTTAGAAGAAGAAATCGGGTAATATATTATAATGGTGATGGTACTAAAGATATGGTAGTTAGACAGAGAAGAAATGGTAAAAAAGTTACTTACAGAGATGGTCAACGAAAATTATTAGGTTATAAACGAAGAACAGCCGAAGGAATTACAACCTATTACGATAATAAAAGAAGAAAAACCGGACAAAGTTTTTTAAGTGCCAATGGTAAATTGGTTTTCGAACCTTACCGAAATCGTGTTACACCATCATTTATGTTTAAAGAGGTTTTTATCTCTTATTAATAAGCTCTAATTCTTTAATTAATAAACACCTATCAGGCTTTAGAACTTGATAGGTGTTTTATTTATTCGAAAAACTTATTCATCAACATATAATCGATATTATCACTTTGTAAATGGCAATTTATACAAGATTTTCCTTTGTTGGATGCTGGGTCTGCAACTTTTCCATCGGCATCAATATAACCCCAAACCCAACCTTTAGCATCTGCATTAGCGTTGTTGGAATTTTTATACAAAATGGCATATCTGGCTAATTGAGAGTTGTCATCTAATAATTCTTTAACAATTAATGATCCCTCAGGAAATTGAGCATTTTCTTTAACTTTTCCATCTTGGGTTAACATTGTAGCAGCTTGCGTATTATAACGGGTGCGTAAATAGGGATAAGCATGTGCACTACCAAGGCTTTTGGTTAATAATTCGCTATTTTTTTTATACCACACAAAACCATCTGTTTTTTTAGCTAAATCGAATAATTTAGCATCGGTATTGTCGGTTTCTTTTTCCTCTTTTGTACATGAAAATGATACTGTAAATAAAGTGATTACAGAAAAAATGATTATTTTTCGCATATTTTTCTTTTGATAACCTTAATGTTTAAATTTTATTGTGCAATATTTTAATCAAAAAGTAGAATAATTTCAACTCGTCGGTTTTTTCTTCTGCCTTCTGGTGTGTTGTTGTTTGCAATTGGTTTTGCTTGTCCGTAATATTCAGTTTTAATCCGATTGATTTGAACTCCTTTATTAACTAAATATTCTTGAACACTTTTGGCTCTATTTTTAGATAAAATTAAATTATCTTGCGCATTACCAACATCATCAGTATGTCCGCTTAGCAACAATTTCCAATCTTTTTTCTTTTGTAACAGCAATGCTAATTTATCAAGAGATTCAAATGATTCTGATAAAATTATAGCTTGATTGGTTTCAAATTCGAGATTTTTAAAAGCAAATTCTATAATTTCTTTTTCAGCTTCTTCAACAATTGGGCAACCATTGTTTTTAATATCACCAAATGTATTAGGGCAACTATCTACCAAATTTAAAACACCATCTTTATCCCAATCTGTATCAGGACAGCCATTGTTTTGCGCAATACCAAAATCAAATGGGCATTTATCTTTTTTATCAATAATACCATCTCCATCGGTATCATTGTAGGGGCAACCTTTGTTTTCAAGGGGTCCAGCAATAAATTTACAACTATCTTGATAATCTAAAAGTCCATCTTTATCCGTATCCGGACAACCATAATTTATTGCTAACCCAAAATCCAACGGACAAAAATCGAAACGATCTTCAACACCATCTTCGTCGGTATCCGGACAACCTTTAAAAATTGCTAAGCCTAAAATATCCGGACAGCTATCTAAATGATCAGCAATTCCGTCCAAATCTTTATCCGGACAGCCCATTAAGTTAACTAAGCCAAAAACATCAGGACAACTATCTTTTAAATCTATAACACCATCAACATCTCTATCCGCACAACCTTTATATAAAGCTAATCCTTTAATAGTAGGGCATTCATCTGCATGGTCGGGAATGCTATCACCATCTAAATCTGGACAACCTTTAAAAATCCATAAGCCAGGAATGTCAATACATTCATCATTTTCATCCGTAACTCCATCATCATCTCTATCCTCTGGACGATAATGATGCGAAGTAACTTTTACTCCAAAATGTAAATTAGCATAATTGCTTAATCCATTGTTTAAATAAGTTTTTAAATCATTTGTTCCTAATAAAAACGGACCAATCATAAGGTTAATTCCATGACGAATATTACCTAATTCATCTAAAGTTTGAGGAAAATAAATACCCATCCATTTCCAATCCCAACGAGGAGTAAAAACAAAACGATTTAACCAACGTAAATCATCAGTGCTTTTAAAAGTATGAAATGAATAAATGTTAGCGTAAAAACCTCTATAAATATTGTAATCTAATTGTAATGAGTTAGTTGTGGGTAGATAAAAATTTTGGTTATTGGGGTTGTTTGAGCCAAAATTTGATGCTAAATAAGTGCTAACATTTACCCAATTTGCAAAGTCGAGATTTTGTATAGGAGCAGAAATATTTGAGAAATTTCCAATAGTATTAACTCCCATTTTATAACGGATAAAAGCAATGTCTTGTAAAGCCCAGCCAATACGTAACTTATGTTTACTCATAACCATTAAAGTTTGAGATTTCCCATCAATTTCGCGTTTAAATGATTTTGCTTGTGGTCTGTATTCATAATTAAAACCTAAGTCTAAACCAAAGCCCCAATTTTCAAAATTATTTAGAGCTGATGCTCTTGAATTACTCACATTTTGAGCAAATTGATATTGGATATCGTTTCCATTGATTTCAATTTGATTGTTGTTGATATTCCAAGCTAAATTTTTACCCGAAATTTGATTGAGTTGCAAGCCTTGTAAAAATTTTAATTGAGTACCACCAGCTAACCAATGGTTGTTTTTTTCCCAAATACGCATTCCAAAAACCAATCCGTACTCGGTCCATGAGGCATTTTGTAAGGAGAAATTTTGTTCGTTTCCATTTGAGGAATTATTTTGATTAAAATAAAAATTTAAAAAATTATTGGAAATGTTATTGTAATTGTACAATGATTTATAATTGGTGATTAAACCAAAACTGTATTTTTCGTTTAAAGTGTACACAAATCCTGGTCCCAGAATATTTGCTGTAAAAATTGCATTATGTGGGTTGTTGTTCATATTGTAAGTAGCATTGTTAAAAATAGTATTATTGGGAATATTTACTTGTGGCTGATTTACATTTAAATACGAGTTGTAACCAGTAAATCCAATTGTAAAAAAGTTGATATCCAAACGAATACGGGAATCAACAACTGATGCAGGATTAAAATTTACACCATTAATTCCAGCGTAATTACTTGTTGCGTAACCTTCTAAAAACTGTCCAATACTCAATTTTGAGCTTAAAGTAAATATTATCAGAATAATTAATTGTTTTTTTAACATCATTCTTTGTTTTTAAGTTGATTAAATTAAAATTTATTTAATTTAGCACAAATTTATAAGAAAACAAACCATGGAGGTAATATCAGATAAAAATACTTTACAAATACAAATTGAAAAGTATAAAAGTGAGGGTAAATCCATAGGTTTTTGTCCAACAATGGGTTATCTTCATCAAGGACATATTAGTTTAGTAGAGGAATCTAAAAAACAATGTGATATCACTGTAGTAAGTATTTATGTAAATCCTTCGCAATTTAATAATTTAGAGGACTTTGAAAAATATCCGAGGGATATTGAAAAGGATTTAACTTTACTTAAAAATAGTTGTGTGGATATAGTTTGGGTGCCTAATCAAACAGAAATTGAATCGGTAGAATTAGATTTCATTTTAGATTTTAAAGGACTAGATAAGGTAATGGAAGGATTTTATCGTCCAGGACATTTTAAAGGAGTTAGTGAAGTAGTATACAGATTATTTAAAATTGTACAGCCTAATTTTGCTTTTTTTGGAACAAAAGATTATCAGCAATTACAAATTATAAACTTATTAATTAATCAAAATAGTTTACCCGTAAAATTAATTCCTGTAGAAACTTTGCGCGCGCCAAAAGGTTTAGCGTTAAGTAGTAGAAATGCCAGATTATCGGTTGAAGCAATTGAGTTAGCTAACGAAATTTTTAAGCAATTAAACGAAGTAAAAAATAATATATCTAATACTAATTTTTTAGCACTACAAAACACGTATAAACAAAGTTTACAAGCAAAAGGTATGGAGGTAGAGTATCTAGAAAAATTTGATTTTACCGATGGAACATCGCGTTTGTTTACAGCAGTATATTTAGAAAATGTTAGGTTAATAGACAATATAGCGTTGTAAATCTTTTTTCACGTTTAATTTTTTAGACTTAGAGTTATTTTTATTATTAAATTGTAACAAAACCAAGGTAAAATTTGGAAAATGTTGTAACAAAACCAAGGTGAAATTTATTTTTTAAACCGAATATAATTTTATTGATTATTTTAACTTTAATAGTATCAAGGTTTTGCAGATTTATTTTATGATTTACTATATTTAATAAAACAATACCGAAACTAAGGTTGCAATTATAACAATCATTTTAAAATATTTGTATTTGTAAGGAAGTAATAAACATAAGCCAGATAGATACAACAATATAACCGAGTTTATACTAAAATTGATATGTACCGGAGGGGAGTATGGTGCCAAAAATTGAACACTAGCATTTAAAAAACTCAAAAAATAGTTTACTATAATAAGTAAATAATTGAAATTAACAACTATGCTTAATAATAAACTAATTAATGTTACTATTACTAAAACGGTAAATATTGGAATAAATACTATACCTAAAACAATTCCCATAGGATAAACAATACCTAAATGATAAGCGAGGATAGGAGTTGTTGCTAAAAAAGCAATTATACTTACTAAAAATAAATCTAAAATATAATGAAGAATTTTAAGGATAAAACCTTTTTTATTTTGTGTTTTTTGATTGAAGAATTTTTTGAGCTTAGGATGATAAATCACAATAGCTAATACTGCCGAAAAAGTAAGCTGAAAGCCAATATCGAATAGCCAAAATGGTTGATAAATTAACATTAATAAAGCTACAAAAAGCGTAGTATTTACTGTTTTTTGTCCGAGGGCAAAACTATTACCAATATGTATTAAAACAAACATAAAAAATGCACGTGTAACCGAAACCGAATTTCCAGCCATAAAAGTGTACAATGCTAAACAAATTATTACCAAACACAGTTGCAACCATTTGTTGTGTAAAAACAAAAATCGAAGTAAAAAAAGTAAAACTATATATACAATACCTACATGTAAACCCGAAATGGCTAATACATGAAAAATTCCTGTTTGTACATAAGCTTGTTTTTGCTCAAAATCTAACATTCCTCTATCTCCAAAGGTTAAAGCTAAATATACCCCTTTGTTTAATTTTGAAAGATATTTAGTTGTTTGAAATTCGTTTATTTTTTGCCATCGCCAACGGTTGAATTGTTGAAAAATAGTGTTTTTTTTATTGGGTATAATAGTGTGATTTTTAGATAAATAAATTACTCCCGAAAAACCATTATCGATTAAATATTGTCCGTAATCAAAATCTTTGATCATAAACCTTGGAATTTCGCTTACACGCATTTTACTATCCCAAATGGTATCATTGGGTAAAGCTATTTTAGAATTAGTTTTAGCGTAAACCAAATATTTATTTTGTTGAATATAAGTAATATACTGAGCTTTTGGGTTGTTGATTTTCCAAATATTTTCAACAACAATTTTCCCATTAAAATTTCCTGTTAAAGTATTGATTGGTTGTTTGTTACTTTTATGATTTATATATGGAAATAAAAATAATAAACAATTAAAAATAATTAACCAAAAGGATTTAAAACTGATGAAGAATCCTATCAATTGAATAATAGTAACAAAAATAAAATAATACCAAAAGTTTTGTAAATCAATTTTGATTGCAATTATGGATAATATTAAAAAAGGTAAATGCCTAAATATGGGTAATTTGTAGAACAATTTTTGTAATTTAAAAATCAAAGATATAATTTTATTTTTAATATTTAAATAATTATTAAGTAAATTTATTTTAACTCAATTTAATTTTTTTAAATAAAAATGTTCATAAAAACGGAAGTTTTCAACAAACAAAAAACATAATAATAACTTATTTTTGCCGCCTAAACTTAAAAACTTAAACTATGAAAAAATTCAACGTATTCTTGTTGATTGCGATTGCTGTTGTTTTGAATACAGCAAGCACTTATGCGCAAAGCGTTTGTTCTAAAAATGCAAAATCTGTTTATTTTCAATCCAATCAATCTGTTTTAACTGCCGATCATAAAAAAATGATTGATGAAATTATTAAAACACGTAAATCCGAAATTTACCTTGAAATTAAAGGTCATACGGATAGCGTTGGAAGCCATGAATTTAACAATAAGTTAAGCGAAAAAAGAGCAAAAGCAGTTGCAGATTATATCATAGCGAATTCTAAATTTAATAAAAAAGATATTCGTGTTTCTTTTTATGGAAAAAATAATCCAGTAAATGTAAATGATTTAGCAAAAAACAGAAGAACAGATATTATTGTTGTTCCATTAAAAGGCGATAAATTAGTTTTTGAGGGAACTAAAGGAAGTTCGGTTGCTGTACCATTAGCAAGTTTAGGCGGTAAAAGTGTTTGTGATTGTAATTTTACTTTGTCCGAAATTACATCGGATGCTGAAGCCGAAAAAAATAAAGTTGTTTTAAAAAATGATAAAGGTGAGCTTTTAACTATTAATGGAATGGTAGCTTTAAATGCAAACAATTGTTTACAAAAAGATAAAAATGCAACAGTGGATGTTTTTGTTCCAATTAGCAATAAAAATTTAGCTTCTACAGTTTGGTTGTATGATAACAATAAGTGGACTGAGAAAAAATATCCTGTTACTAAAGATGATAAAACTTTTACAGTTAAAGTTCCTGTAAGTGAATGGACTAATGGTTACATTGCTTTAGCAGGTGTTAAAGAAGCAGAATTTACTACCAATTTAGTTTTTCCTAAATTAAATAGATTGAAAGATATGACTTTAAACAATCAAAAAGTAGAAGGTACTAAAGTAAATGATACTACATTAACTGTAACTTTTGCAAATGATGAAGTTGTTTTTAATGATGTTGCACAAGATGATAGTATTGGTGTTTATCGAATTAGTAAATCCGTAAAAGGATTTAGAGATGCTAAGAAAAATGTTGTATTTCCTTTAAGTGCTTATGAAAAATTAAATTATCAAGATACTTTGTTAATGGTTAGAGTTAAAAAGAATGCAGAATTTAAAACTAAAATTAACGAGTGGGATGTTAAATTAAATAATACTGTATATAAACAAAATCGTAAATTCTTTTTCGATAAAATTTTTACAAGAGACCAATACTTAGTGAATGTTCCTTTTAAAAACCATACTTTTATCGTGGGTGATAAAGAGTTTAAAGGTGAGGAAATAAAAGCTAAATATATTGCTAAGAAAAAATATAAAAGAGTTAGATTAAAATAATCAAATTTGCTCAAACCGAAAAGCCACAGAAAATAAATTCTGTGGCTTTTTTATTTAAACTATATTTAATTCCAAATTCTTATAATATTGCCATCAAAAGAAGTTCGATATTGTTGTAAACCAACTGTAGCAGGTCCACTCATTGGCGAACCATCTATAAGCTGAAAAATAGCACCAGAGCAGGTATCGGTTGCTGTAATATTGTTGCTATCTACAAACACAATCGCACAAGGTTTTTCTGGTTTGTAAGTAGAATGTCTATCAAGCGCAACAAAAGTGTTTAAATCTGATCTAAATATAATTAAACCTCTAGATCCTCCATTTGCATATACCCAACCTCCAATTCCGTTAAGTGCATTATATTGCGGATTTTGAATGTTAATGTAAATTTCGAAAGGAACATAAGGTATTACACCATTACGATTACGACAAGAAATTAAAACGATTATCAATCCAATAAGAAGTAATTTTTTCATTTTTTACAATTATAATCTATTAACGCAGTTTTGCAAAAAAGTTGTTTAACGATATAAAGTTACTGTACCAACCAACTCTTTTTGCGGACCAGTAATTCCTCTATAAATAATTTTATACACATAAACATCCTGCTGACAATTTCTATTCATGTATGTTCCATCCCACCAAGCATAAAAATCTTGTGTGGTATAAATCATTTCTCCCCATCGATTAAAAATAAACAATTCAAATTCTCTAATTCCTACACCTTCGGCTCCCCAAGTTTCATTAACACCATCTTTATTAGGTGTAAAAGCGTTTGGAACATATATCAGCGGACAATTTTCTACTTCGATGGTAGAGGATTCGTAACAGTTTGCAGATTGGATTGTAAGTGTATAAATACCAAATTCCGATACTATAATTTCGGGAACAGTATCACCTGTACTCCACAAATAACGAGCATCTGAGGGTACAGATTTTTGATTTTGTAAAACAGCATTTTCTCCCTCGCACATATAAAAATCATCACCCAAATCAACTTTAGCTAAAATTTTATTATCAAAAACAGTTATTACTCTGGTAATTGTTGTGTCGTCTTGGCAACCTTCTTTTATTTTCAAAGTAACATTATAATCTCCTGGAGCGCTAAAGGTATGTACAGGGTTTCGATCTGTAGATGAATTGTTTCCAGATAATGGATCGCCAAAATCCCAAGTCCATTTTTCTGGATATAACTCACTTCTATCATAAAAATTTAAAGCAGTTCCAAAACAATGGTCGGATGCATTAAAAAAAGGTTTAGTTCTCACATCTAAAGTTACCACCCAATAATCGTCTGCTCTTCGTGTTGGGTGTGTTTTAGTTCCGGAAACACCTGATTCTGATTTTCCACCCAAATACAAACCTCTATCGCAGCGTACAAAAAGAGTAGTTAGTGAATCATTTTCTGTTCCTCCGTATGTTTTTTGCCAATATACATTTCCTGTGGTATCAATTTTAACCGCCCAATAATCATTACCACCAATATTACCCGAATTTTTGTTGCCACTATTTAATGAGTTTGAAGTACCACCTACAATAGGCGCACCGTCCAATCCAAAAATCATATCGGTTAAAATATCTTGCTGGTTTCCGCCAATATTTATTTCCCAAACTTTATCTCTATTATCATCTAATCGCATAACCCAAAAATCTTGTCCGCCTCTATTTGCCGAATTTTTATTTCCACCAATACCAGATTCTGAAGTTCCTGCTACAAAAAATCCTGTATTATGAATATTTTCTGCCATCCTTGCCATTCGATCGTTTTCAGTACCACCAAAAACATATTCATCTATAATAGTATTTCCAGCTCTATTTACTTCAACTAACCAAAAATCTTCGCCACCAAAAGTAGGTTTGTTTTTATTTCCGGATACATCAGAGGAAGAGTATCCACCCATTACAATATTACCGTTATTAGGTAAAACATCTTGTAGGATATCATCCTCGGTTCCGCCAAAACTTGCATCCCATTGTTTTACACCAAGCGCATTGGTTTTAATTAACCAGTAATCCATGCCGCCATAATGATTGGCACTTTTATTTCCTGAGATAGAAGAATTGCTGTAAGCGCCAATATAAAATCCGCCATCTGGAGCAGTTATTACAGTTACGCCATAATCATCGCCTGATCCTCCGTAAGATCTTTCCCAAACTTTTCCTCCATTTTTATTAAGCTTTATCATCCAAACATCTTGACCTCCATAATGATTTGAGGTTTTGTTGCCAGATGTAGGCGAGTTGGAGCTACCAACAATTAAATAACCATCGGCTAACTCTATAATTTTATGAGCCCTATCATTTTCACTTCCTCCAAATCGATTAGTCCAAACAATTTCCTCCTCAATATTTTGTTTGATTATCCAAAAATCTTCGTTTCCAAAACTATTTTGTGTAACCTCTGCTGATACAATTGAATTGGTGTAACCTGCCATTACTAAGCTAAAATCCTCAGTAGTTTCTAACAAATCTAAAAGTACATCATTTTGTATTCCTCCAAAAGCATAATCCACCCTCAAAACAGGGTCGCTACCTTGAGCAAAAGCTTTGGAAAAAATTAAAAATAAAATGAAGATGAATTTGTACAAAAAAAAAGATTTATATACGAAAATACAAAATATAATTTATATGCATAAAAAAAAGCCACTTGCTTGGCAAGTGGCTTTTACAAAATTTTTTTAATTTAAAAATTAGTTAACTGAATCAGATAATTCAGCACCAGCTTTAAATTTAACTACTTTTTTAGCAGCAATTTTGATTTCTTTACCTGTTTGAGGATTTCTACCAGTTCTAGCAGCTCTTTCAGATGTAGAGAAAGAACCGAAACCTACTAAAGCAACTCTATCGCCACCTTTTAATGCAGCAGTTGTTGTAGATACAAAAGCATCTAATGCTCTTTTTGCGTCAGCTTTAGACAATCCTGACTCAGCAGCGATAGCCTCAATTAATTCAGCTTTGTTCATTTGATAAATTTTAAAGGTTAAACATGAATAAAATCAACTTTATACCTCAAATATATTGCTTTGATATTTTTAAACAAGTATTTAATTAATTTTTTTTAGAAATTGTGGAAAAAAACAAACGAATGTTAATAACTATGGCTATTTTCTTAATCTTTTCGCAATATTTGTCCATCTTTCATCTCAATTACTGTATCGGATAATTTAGCCAAGGATGGGTTGTGTGTAACAATGATGAAAGTAGATTTAAAGTTATTTTTTAAATCAATAAATAATTGGTGTAATTCATCGGCAGTGTTTGAATCTAAATTTCCAGATGGTTCATCGGCTAAAATTAATTTAGGCTGATTAATTAAAGCGCGTGCAATGGCAATTCGTTGTTGTTCACCTCCACTTAATTCGGAAGGTTTGTGGCTTGCACGTTTGTCCATTTTTAAATAAGTTAATAATTCTTCTGCTCTATAAAGTAATTCCTTTTTAGATTTCCCGGCGATATACCCAGGAATCAAAATATTTTCTAGAGCAGTAAATTCGGGTAATAAATGATGAAACTGAAAAACAAATCCAATATGTTGGTTTCTAAATTTAGACAAATCTTTTGCACTTAATTTAGATACATTGGTATTTTCTATTATAATACTACCACTATTTGCTTTATCCAAAGTACCTATAATTTGTAATAATGTAGATTTTCCAGCGCCCGATGCACCAATAATACTGGTAATTTTTTCGCTTTCGATAGTTACATCAATATTTTTTAAAACTTCTAATTCTCCGTATTTTTTACTAACTCCAATTGTTTGAATCATGTTAAATAATTATAGTTTTTAAAATTTCTAGCAAAATAACTCAATTATATTTAATTTCCTTTAAAAAAAGTTTTAAATTTGACGCGGTAAAAATCCAAAAATCGAAAATATGAACATTCACGAGTATCAAGGTAAATCAATTTTACAAAGTTTTGGAGTAGGCATACAAAGAGGTATTGTTGCAGATACACCAGAGCAAGCTGTTGAGGCTGCTAAAAAATTAAGCGCAGAAACTGGAACTTCATGGTTTGTAGTAAAAGCTCAAATTCATGCGGGAGGTAGAGGTAAAGGTATCGTTACAGAAACTGGATCCAATGGTGTGGTTTTAGCTAAAGGTTTAGATTTTGTTGCAGAAAAGGCTAAAGGTATTTTAAACGGACATTTAGTAACTGCACAAACAAACCAAAAAGGTAAATTAGTAAACAAAGTTTTAATCGCGGAGGATGTTTATTATCCAGGCGAATCGCAAACTTCTGAAATTTATATGAGCGTTTTACTAGATAGAGAATCTGGTAAAAATGTAATTGTATATTCTACAGAGGGTGGTATGTCTATTGAAGAAGTTGCAGAACACACTCCAGAGAAAATTTTTAAAGAATTTATAGATCCTACTTTAGGTTTACAAGCTTTCCAAGCACGAAAAATTGCATTTAAATTAGGTTTAGAGGGCGAGGCTTTTAAAGGTATGGTTAAATTCGTAAATGCATTATACAATGCTTACATTGGTTGTGATGCTTCAATGTTCGAAATTAACCCTGTATTAAAAACATCTGATAATAAAATAATTGCTGTTGATGCTAAAGTAACTTTAGATGACAATGCGTTATATCGTCATACAAATTATGCAGAATTTAGAGATGTTACAGAAGAGGATCCTACAGAAGTAGAAGCTAAAGCTGCTGGTTTAAATTATGTACAATTGGATGGTAACGTAGGTTGTATGGTAAACGGTGCTGGTTTAGCAATGGCTACAATGGATATTATTAAATTATCGGGTGGTGACCCTGCAAACTTTTTAGATGTTGGTGGAACTGCTAACGCTGAGCGTGTAGAAAAAGCTTTCCGTATCATTTTAAAAGATGAAAAAGTAAAAGCTATTTTAGTAAATATTTTTGGTGGTATTGTACGTTGTGATAGAGTTGCACAAGGTATTGTAGATGCATACAAAAACATTGGCGAAATTAAAGTTCCAATTATTGTACGTTTACAAGGTACTAATGCAGAAGAAGCTAAAAAATTAATTAATGATTCAGGTTTATCTGTTCACCCTGTTGTTTTATTACAAGAGGCTGCGGATAAAGTAAAAGAAGTTTTAGCTTAATTAGTTTAAAATAAATTTAAAAAGGCCGGTTTTTCCGGCCTTTTTTATTGATATGTATATGAAAGATTATTTTGAACCAAAAGAAGATTTTTTTGAAAAAGTATTTGCGGTAGTTGCTTTAATTCCGTTTGGTAGAGTAACAACTTATGGCGCAATTGCCGAGTATTTAGGTGCTAAAAAATCGGCTAGGGTAGTAGGTTATGCTATGAATGCTTCGCATGCCTTACCCAATAAAATTCCAGCGCATAGGGTAGTAAATCGAAATGGTTTGTTAACAGGAAAAATGCATTTTAGTTATCCAACACAAATGGAGGAACTTTTACAAATCGAAGGTATAAAAGTGGAAAATAATCAAATTATAGATTTTAAAAATAAATTGTGGTTACCAATTGAAGAATTGTAGAAATATCTGAAAAATTACAAATTCCTAAAAGCTAGTGTAATAATGCTAATTTTACAATTATAGTGTTTTTTTAAAACTGATGCACAAGCCACTAAAGTTGCTCCAGTTGTAATTACGTCATCTACTAAAAGTATATGTTCAAGTTGTTTATTTTTTGCTTTGGGATTAATTAAGATTGTTTTTTCGATATTTTCGTACCGTTCCAAAACATTTTTATCTGTTTGAGAACTTACACTTTTTAGCTTTTTTAAAACACCTGATTCGTATTGTAAATCCAAGTTTTTAGCTAGGGATTTCGCTAAAATTTCGGCTTGGTTGTAGCCACGTTTTAGCTGATTTTTAAAAATAGTTGGTACAGCTATAACAGTTAAATTTTCATTAGATTGATTTAATTTATCTTGCAAATGTTCACTCATTATTTCGCCCATGTGCAGTGCTAAATTTTTGTAACCACGGTATTTAAATTTGTGAATTATTTTTTGGATACTTTCTCCTTTTACAAAATCAAAAACAGCAAATGCTTGTTCAATTTGCACTTTACCCCAAAATAATTGTTCAATTTTATTGTCATTTTCAGTTACACTTTCGTTCACTTTCCAACCTTCTGTACAATGCAAGCAAATATGTTTTTCGGGATATCTTAACTCCTTACTACAACTCACGCAAAGTGATGGAAACAAAAGATTGAAGTAAGTTTTTAACAGCATTATCTTTTTTTATTAAAATGTTTTCTATTATATTTGCTTATAACACTTATTAAAATATTTTAAGATGAGCGAAATTAATCAAGAAACACAAAAAAAAGAAAAAGGAAATAAAAAAGTATTAATTATTTTAATTACTTTATTAATTGGTTTAGCTGGTTTCTCCGCATATACAGGTTTTAAAGCGTTTGTACAAGATCCTAAAATTATCCATACAGTTACAAATGAACGTGATATGGAACAGGTTAGAGCCGAAAAATTAATGGCTGAAATTGCAAAAGCTGAAGCAATTTTAAAGGATTTAGGCTATAATAATTTAGATGATATGGGACCCTTATCAGCAAAATATAAAGAGTTACAAGCTGAAATCGATGGGCAAAAGCAAAAAATTGAAGAATTAAAAACTAAAATGGAAGAATTGTTAGCTGTTGGTGGAGCAAAGGATTCTAATGCTTTTAAAGCTTTGTATTATTCTTTAAGAAATGAGGTAAGCAAATTAAAAAATACTATTAATGAGTTAACCGCTAAAAACAAAGAGTTAATGGCCGAAAATGATAAGTTGAAAGCTGAAAAAGAAAAAGTAGAGGAGGAATTAAGTAGCGAAAAAACAAACAATAAAATTTTAACAAACGAAAAAGTTGAGTTAAAGAAAAAAGTTGAAATTGGCGAAAAATTGCATACTTATGATGTTATTGCAGAAGGTATTAAAGTGAAAAGAAATGGCACTGAAAAGGTTGTAACTTCGGCTAAAAGAGTGGAAAGTATTAGAGTTGTGTTTACTATTGCTAAAAATGAATTATCTAAACCTGGTACTAAACGTTTACACTTAAAAGTTACAGATCCTAACTCTCAGGTTTTAACTGATGGTGGAAGTAATTTTGAGTTTGAAGGAAAACAAATCGCATATACTTCAATGGACGATATTGATTATAAAAATTCAAAAAAAGATGTTGTAATGTATGCTAAAAACTTCGCTTCTGATAAGTTTTTACCTGGTGCATACAATGTTCAAATTTTTTGTGAAGGAAATATGATTGGTGAAACTTCTGTAACATTCAAATAATTTGATTAAATATTAAAAATGAAAGTCTGTTTTATAACAGACTTTTTTTTTGGAAATTATTATGAAACAAGAGATTTTACTGCAATTGCAAAAAATTTTTAAGGATTTTTTTAAAGAAGAAACTTTACAAATTAACTGTGGAACTAATGCCAAAGATATTGTGTCATGGGATTCCTTTCATCATATTCAATTGATTAGTATTGTGGAAGAAAAATTTAAGATTAAATTTTCGGTATTTGAATTGGCTGATTTAAATAATGTGGGTGATTTAGTTAATTGTATTCACCAAAAATTACCATAAGTTAAATGAATGTAGATATTTCATTTTTCATCATCCCTTTTATATTATTTCCATTCAGGTATTTTTTTGTTCAAAATAAATGGCAAAAGTTACTAATATTAGTTTCTTTGTTAGTTATTGCTTATCATTCAATTTGGGCATTGGCAACTGCTATTTTGCTTAGTTTTTTAGTTTTTGTGGTAATTAATAAATTTCAAAAATTTAAATGGGTAGCATTATTTATAATTGTACTTGGTTTTATATTTTTAAAATCTGGTTTTAGCGGAATTTTATTGTTGGGATATGCTTATTACAGTTTACAATTGATCTCTATTTTGATCATTCCGCCAAAAAACTTTCAATTTTCGGAAGTTGTATTCGGAACTATTTTTTATCCACGTTTTTTTTCCGGACCAATTTTAAAAAACAATCAAATAATTTTAACATCGGATATCCATAAGGATTTAAAAGTAGGTACTTTAAGACTAGTTTTAGGATTGTGTAAAATTTTTATTTTATCTAACAGATTAGATTTTATGATTTCGGGATATTTTGAACACAGTTCCGAGATAAATAATAGTTTGTTGGCATTAATTTCCTCTTTATTATTTACAGTTCAAATGTATTTAAATTTCTCAGGTTTTACAGATATTGCTATTGGTTTAGCAAGAGTTTTAGGAGTAGAATTGCCTGAAAATTTTGATTTGCCTTTACGAAGCAAAAATATGAGTGAATATTGGCGAAAAACCCATATAACATTAATTAACTGGTTTACTCAATTTGTGTTTTATCCTATAGTGTATAGGTTTAAAAATACTCCAAAATTTGCATTGGTTTTAAGCACTTTTTTAGTATTTATTTTAAGTGCTTTATGGCATAATATTCAGTTTGGATTTATTGTTTGGGGATTGCTGAATGCATTTTTTATTGTTACAGAATACTTTTTGAAAATTGAAAATAAGCTACCTAGATTCATAGGGATTGTGTATGTTTTTTTAGTTGTTTCTTTTGCTAATTACTTTTTTAAAATAGGCGATTTTGAAACAATTCAACAAAGTTTAAAAATATTATTTAATGTAAATTTTTTTCCTCAAAATTTTATGGCAGATGTTGTTGCTATTTTAGGTAAAGGAGGATATTTAGAACAGCAATATCATTTATTAGAAACTTTAGTTTTACTTATAGTTTTTTTATCATTCGAAAGTAAAATTCAGCATTGGTGTAAATCCACTAAATATCCCATAATGTTTATTTTTACTGGATTATATCTATTGTTTATTTTCGGAAATTTTGCACAAACCAATCAGTTTATTTATTTGCAGTTTTAATTATTATTGTTTTAATAATTTTTTAAGTTAATTAAATTTTATTCTGTTTTTATAAATGCAACTTAGTTGCATTTATGATTTCTTTTGGATAAATTTGCAACTTTGTTGCATTATTAAAAATTATATGAAAAACGAATTAGAAGAAGGAAATAATTTGCAACTCCAATTTGATAAACGAGGAGGTTTTTTGCCTGTGGCGGTTCAGGAGAGTAATAGCGGACAAATATTGATGTTGGCATCTGTAAATCCCGAAGCTTTATCTTATACAATAAAGTATAAAATAGCTGCATTTTTTAGTACTTCTAAACAAAAAATGTGGGTAAAAGGAGAAACATCAGGGAATTATTTATTGCTAGATGAAATTTTAGTGGATTGCGATCAGGATGCTTTGGTTTATAAAGTTACCTTAAAAAACGGAGGAGTTTGTCATACTTTCAACCAATATAGTAAAAACAGAAAGGCTTGTTTTTACCGAAAATTACACTTAGAAACAGAAACTTTAGAATTTATCGAAAAATGAGTAAAGTAAAATACCAACAATGGGAGGAAAAGGGTGATGCACATCAATTTAGCAACGTGGATACACCTTTAAGACAAGATGCATTTTATAAATCTGATGATGAAAAAATATATGCTATACAAAGTTATTTTTATCGGATAATGGAGGAGTTGGGATTGGATTTAACGGATGACAGTTTAAAAGGTACTCCTTACAGGGTTGCAAAAATGTATGTTACAGAAATGTTTGCTGGGCTAAACCCTATAAATAAACCAAAATTAACGGTTTTTGAAAATAAATACGATTACAATAAAATGCTTGTAGAGCGTAATATTCATTTTAATTCGGCTTGCGAACACCATTTTTTACCCATTATTGGCAAAGCACACGTTGCTTATGTATCTAGTGGAAAAGTTATTGGGATTTCAAAAATTAATCGTTTGGTTAATTATTACGCCCGACGGCCTCAAGTTCAGGAGCGTATGGCTTTGCAAATTTTCAACGACTTAAAAGAAGTTTTACATACAGATAATATAATTGTATTTATAGAAGCCAAACATTTGTGCGTATCTTCCCGAGGGGTAAAAGATGAAAGCTCTAGTACAATTACATTGGAATATGCTGGGGTATTTAGTGAAATGGCTAGTAGGGAAGAGTTTTTTAATCTTATTCGCAAATAAATTTTCGTTGTATCATATCTAAATTTATGCCTAGTAAGGAATATTTAAAGGTTTTGTAAAATAAACAAAGCGGTTAAACACCGCTTTGTTGTAACTTAAATTAATTAGTTTTCACGCAGTTTTTTAGCTGCTTCAACCATGTTTATTAAGGCTAGTTTTGTTTCGTACCAATTTCGTGTTTTTAATCCACAATCTGGGTTTACCCAAATGTTTTCGGCAGGTAAAACTTGCTTAGCTTTTTGTAATAAATAAACCATTTCGTTTACAGCAGGAACCCTTGGCGAATGGATATCATAAACACCAGGGCCAATTTCGTTGGGGTACTTAAAGTTTACAAAAGCATCTAATAATTCCATCTCGGAACGCGAAGTTTCAATTGTAATTACATCAGCATCTAAATCAGAAATATTTTCAATAATATCGTTAAATTCGGAGTAACACATGTGAGTATGAATTTGAGTCTCGTCTTTTACTGAGCAAGAAGAAATTTTAAATGCCTCAACAGCCCAATTTAAATAAATCTTCCAATTTTCTTTACGCAAAGGCAAACCTTCTCTAAAAGCTGGTTCATCAATTTGTATAATTTGTATTCCAGCTGCTTCCAAAGCGCTAACCTCATCTCTTATTGCCAGTGCAATTTGTTTACAAGTTATAGATTTATCTTGATCATCCCTTTCGAAACTCCATTGTAAAATGGTTACAGGACCGGTTAGCATTCCTTTTACAATTTTTTGGGTTTTGGATTGTGCAAATTTACTCCATTCCACAGATAAATCCTTAATACGTTTAACATCTCCATAAATTATTGGAGGTTTAACGCATCTACTGCCATAACTTTGCACCCAACCATTATAAGTAAAGGCAAAACCATTTAAATTTTCGCCAAAGTATTCCACCATATCGTTGCGTTCATACTCTCCATGTACCAAAACATCAATCCCAATTTCTTCTTGCCATTTAATAACTTCTTCGGTTAATTTTGCTATTTGTTTTTTGTAGCTTTCTTCGTTAATTTTTCCGTTTTTAAAATTGGCTCTTAATTTTCTAATTTCCGTTGTTTGCGGAAAAGATCCAATTGTAGTTGTTGGAAATAAAGGTAATTTAAATTTATTGCGTTGGATAGCTTGTCGGGTTTTAAAACCACTTAAACGCTCGCAATCTTTAGTGCTTAAATTTTCAATACGTTGTTTAACCCACTCATCATGAATCATTTCAGAATTTTTTCGAGAAAGTAAATCTGCTGTATTTTTTTGCCACAGTTCGATGTTTTTATCTTTGTTTTCGTTACAGATTAACTCTTTTAAAACTACAATTTCTTCTAGTTTTTGTTTTGCAAAAGCCATCCAAGGAAATAAAAATAAAGGTAACCCTTTTTGGGTTTTCTCTAAATTTAAATCGCAAGGTGAGTGCAATAACGAACATGAACTAGATACCCAAATGCGGTTGCTACCAATAACATTTGTAGCTTTTTGAATGATTTCTAAAGATTCCGTAAAATTATTTTTCCAAATATTTCTTCCATTTACAAGTCCTAATGATAAGTTGATATTGGTATTTTTAAAATTAGTATTTAACAAATTATCTAAAGTGGATTTACCATAAACCAAATCTATATGTAAAGTTTGTATAGGTAGGTTTATAACTAAATTTAAATTATCGTTTAATCCTTCAAAATATGTAGCTAAAAAAATGTGTAAATTGGGAAAGGTTTGATTAATTTTTTGATAACAATTTAAATAAGCTTGTTTTTGTTTGGGAGTTAAATTTAAACATAAAAAAGGTTCGTCTATTTGTAAATATTGTACACCATTATTCACCAAACTTTGAATTAACTGAATGTAAACTGGCAATAATTTATCAATTAAATCAATGCTTTCAAAACCTTCTTCCTTTTCTTTTCCCAATAAAAGATAAGATATTGGTCCTAATAAAACAGGTTTAGTTTCAATGCCTAATTCTTTGGCCTCTAAATATTCCTTTAAAATTTTATTGTAAAATATTTTAAACTCCTGATTTTTGGTAAATTCTGGAACAATGTAATGATAATTGGTATCAAACCATTTGGTCATCTCCATTGCAACTATATCATTTTCAATATCTTGATAACCTCTGGCCATAGCAAATAATAAATCAATGTGCGATTTTTTATTTACTAAATATTGATAGCGTTTAGGAATAGCTCCAAAAAGTAATGTGGTATCTAAAACTTGATCGTAATAAGAAAAATCGTTAGAACTAATCCAATCAATACCTGCATTTTTTTGCAATTCCCAATTGTTTTTTCGTATACGTTTGCCAGTTTTTAATAATTCATCGGGCGATATTTTACCGCTCCAATATGCTTCTAAAACTTTTTTTAATTCTCGTTTCTCGCCAATTCGCGGATAACCTAAAACTGTTGTTTTCATGTGTTTTAATTTTTAAAATTTCTACACAAAGTTATAATGTTAGATTTTTTTAATAAAATTATTCCTTATATTTGGTAATTATTTCTATATATTTCTATTTATATAGAATTTTATTTTTTATAAATTATTTAAAAACCTTTTTAGCAGTAAAATATTCTATGGGAAATTTAGATGAATTAGATATTCAAATATTAAATCAGCTTCAAAAAAACTCTAGTATTAGTATAAAAAATTTAGCTAATAAAATTAGTTTAAGTTCAACACCTGTTTACGAGAGGATAAAACGATTGGAAAAAGATGGCTTTATAAAAAAATATGTTGCACTTTTAGATAAAAATAAAATAGGTAAAAGCATGATTGTATTTTGTAATGTTCGATTAAAAGAACATGCTAAAGATGTTGGTAGTAATTTTGTAAAGGATATAGTGGCGTTACCTGAAATTATTGAGTGTTATAATATAGCTGGGGATTACGATTTTATGTTAAAAATTTTAGTTGAAGATATGGCAAGTTATCAGGAATTTGTAATGAATAAATTATCTACTATTCCAAATATAGGAAACACACACAGTGTTTTTGTTATGGGAGAAATAAAATACAGTACAGAGATTAATTTGTTTTAAAACTTTTAATATTTGGAGATAAAGAAATGATTATTCGATATTGCTTGTAAATTTTAAAAATTGTTATTTATATTTTGTAAATAGCATACCATTGGTTATCTATTACAACAGAGTAGTTTTGTAAACTGGTGTTTGTGCCAAAACTTTGTTTTAAAATTACAATATAACGTAATCCTTTAAATTGTAAATCTTTAATGAAACTTGGGTTTTCTATATTTGAGTTATTGTTAATCCAGCCTTTTTTGTGCGCAAAATACATAGGTGTGGGATATTCGCCACTATTAATTATTATTAAATCGTTTGGTTTACAAAAAGTATTTAAATCTTTTTCTAAATTCAACAAGGCTAAATCTTTAGGTTTAACTGTAAAATCGTGGTGCTGATTAGCAATTCCTTCTATAACTATCGCTACAAGAATTATTATATGCCATTTAAATTTCGCTAAATTATGCAAACCATAAGCTGCAACCAAAGCCATTACAGGTACAAAAGGAATAATGTAATAATTGTGCATTGGAAAAGTAATTCCTGCTTTACAAACAATTACAGCAAAGCTTAAAAAAGTAAGCGTAAATAAGGCATAAATTTTAAAATCTTTTTTGATTATTGAAATCGTTAAACCAATTAAAAACAAGGTAAACCCTATAAATTTTAGTGCTACATCATAAAATTTATTAAGTGTTTCGTTTAAATTTTGTGCTATTTCAATACATCCCTCCCAAAAACTTTTCCCCATAAAAAAATGCCAAAATCCATATTTTTCTACCAAAAAAGGTACCCAATAGTAATACCACCAAACAACAGGAATTATTACAATGCCACTTACTGCGCTAAAAAGGAGTTTTTTATGTAATGAAATGTTTTTATTGAATATAAATAAGATAAATATGATCAAGATATATCCCGAGGGTAATTTGGCTAATACTCCAACTAGTATCAAAATAAAATATAAAAACAAATGAATATGTTTATATTTTAAATTGTTGTTTTCGAGGTAGTTGGTTCCAAAGTAAAAACCTGTAATAACTAAGCTAAGCGAAAAAGTATCGGGCATAATTTTGCGCGAAAATTGAAACCAAATGGAGGTGCATAAAATAATAGTGGCATACCATGCTATTTTATGATGAAAATATTTGAGAATCAATTTATAAAAAAACCACAAGCCTAAACTGGAAAAAATTAAATTTATAAGTCTGCCATACCAATGCTCGTAGCCAAATACTTCTGCTGTTAAATAAATTAAATAATTAAGTATAGGAAATTCCATTCCAGTAATTCCGGTTTTTTCTCCAGCAATATCTATCCTGGGGTAAAAAATATTATTATCTACTTCTAAAAAGTTACGTGCCACCATGGTTACAGTGGTTTGTCGCCAATTGTGCCCAACTTCTAAAGGAGGTAAAGTTATACCGTATAATCTAAGGATAAAAAAGAAAATAATCCAAAATCGGATATCTTTTACGAAGCGTTTTAATACAATCATGTGCTAATTTAAAGTACATTCCAACATACGTTGGTTGTTTTCAAAATAAATATGAATGGTGACTTTGTTTTCGTTTTGCAACAATTCATCAATTTTTTCGCTCCATTCCATTAAACATAAAGCGCTGTTATCTATATATTCATACAAACCCATATCCAACACTTCGTTGGTATCCTCTATTCTGTAAAAATCAAAATGATAAATACTCCCAATATCCGAGCTGTATTCGTTTACGATGGAAAAAGTAGGACTACTTAAATGATTTTTAACTCCTACAGTACTACAAATTTGTTTAATTAATGTTGTTTTACCCATCCCCATTTCGCCTTTAAATGCCCAAATATTGATGTGTTTATATTTTTGAATCAAGTTATTTGCAACAGCAGGAAGCGAATTTATATCGGTAATATTGTAAATCATTTTAATTTATTTGGGTTGTAAAAATACCAAAGGAACAATCATTTCTTCTAAAGAAATTCCGCCGTGTTGAAAGGTATCTTTATAATAATTTGCATAGTAATTAAAATTGTTTTGATAAGCAAAAAAGCCTTTGTCTTTTGCAAAAATATACCTATCGGATAAATGTTGTTTGGGCAAACGAATTTTATCTGGCTGATTTACTTCAAATACCTCCTTAGGATTATATTGCATATTTTTTCCAACCTTGTAACGCAAATTGGTGTTGATTTCCTTTTCGCCCATCATTTTTAAGGCCTGATTAATTTTAACCGAGCCATGATCTGTTGTTATAACCACTTTACATTTCATACTAGCCAATTTTTTAAAAGCATCCAGTAAAGGCGAATTTTTAAACCATGATTCGGTTAAACCGCGATAACCATTTTCATCATCCGCTAATTCTCTAATAATTTTAGTGTCTGTACTAGCATGCGAAAGCATATCTACAAAATTGTACACAATAAAATTGATGTCGTTTTGCATATAATCTTTAATTTGATCCACAAAACGTTTGCTGCGTTCAATATTTAATACCTTTTCGTATCTAAATTTAACTTTGTAGTTGTGGCGTAATAAGTTTTCGCCTACTAAAAATTTTTCTTCGTTGTTTTTACTTCCTTCATCATTTTCTTCCAGCCAACTGTTAGGATATTTTTTCTGAATATCCAAAGGCATTAAACCGGCAAATAAAGCATTACGCGCATATTGTGTAGCGGTTGGTAAAATGGCGTAATAGGATTTTTCATCGGTAAAAGTATAATAATCAGCTAAGTAACTTTGGATAGTTTTCCATTGGTCCCAACGCATACAATCAATTACAAAAACAAAAACGGGTTCCTTACCAATTAAAGGGAAAACAGTTTTTTCTAATACCTGATGTGATAACAATGGCGCATCGGATTTTCCACTAAACCAATCTTCATAATTTTTTTCGATATATCTAGAAAACAGGTTGTTGGCTTCTGTTTTTTGGCTCTCCAATACCTCTAACATATCTTTATTTTCGCCTTTAGATAACTTAATTTCCCAATACACCAATTCCTGATACACCTCTATCCATTCCTCAAAATCCAAACGATCTTGTATTTTCATGCTTAAATTCCTAAACTCTTTTTGGTAACTCACCAAAGATTTTTCGCTTACCAAACGTTTTTCGTCGAGATTTTTTTTAATCGATAACAAAATCTGATTAGGATTAACCGGTTTAATCAAATAATCGGAAATTTCGCCACCAATGGCTTCTTCCATTATGTATTCTTCTTCACTTTTGGTAATCATTACCACCGGAATATTTTTGTTGATTTTTTTAAGTTCTACCAAAACCTCTAAACCACTTAATCCGGGCATGTTTTCATCTAAAAATACAATGTCAAAAACATTGGATTTATACAAATCAATTGCTTCATCACCACTTCGAGCTTTGCTTACGCTGTATCCTTTGCCTTCTAAAAACAAAATATGCGGAACCAATAAATCAATTTCATCATCGGTCCATAAAATTTTTACCTTCTCCATTTAATGTATAACTTTGGATTTTTAAACTAAGTTAGTAACTAATATTAATTATAAAAATTGTGCAGCACAATAAAAGAAAAATTTTTAACGACCCTATTTACGGTTTTGTAACTATTCCATACGATATTATTTACGATATAATTGAACATCCTTACTTTCAACGTTTGCGCCGTATTAGGCAATTGGGGTTAACCAGTATGGTTTATCCTGGGGCTTATCATACTCGTTTTCATCATGCTATTGGTGCAATGCATTTGGCAATGGAGGCAATGGAGGTGTTAAAATTTAAAGGACATCATATAAGTGAGGAGGAGCAAAAAGCGGTGGCAATTGCAGTTTTGGTGCACGATATTGGTCACGGACCGTTTTCGCATGCCCTAGAGCATACGATGGTGGACGGGATTAGTCACGAGGAAATTTCGGTGTTGTTTATGGAAAAATTAAACAATGTGTTTAATCAAAAACTTTCCTTGGCAATTAAAATTTTTAAAAACGATTATCCTAAATCTTTTTTGCATCAACTCATTAGCAGTCAGTTGGATGTGGATAGATTAGATTATTTAAATCGCGATAGTTTTTACACAGGTGTATCCGAAGGTGTGATAGGTGTGGAGCGCATTATAAAATTACTGAATGTAAAAAACGACCAGTTGGTGGTGGATGAAAAAGGGGTGTATTCTATCGAAAAATTTATTGTAGCGCGCCGTATTATGTATTGGCAAGTGTATTTGCACAAAACGGTTTTGGCGGCGGAGTTTTTGCTGATTAAAATTTTAACACGTGCCAAGGAGTTGGCTATGCAAAATGTACAATTATTTTGCACGCCTGCCTTGCAACATTTTTTATACAATAAATTAAACGATAAAGATTTTGCGAACAATCCTTTACATTTAGAAACCTTTGCTTTATTGGATGATTACGATATTTTAACTTCGATAAAAGTTTGGACTAATCATGAAGATGTGGTGTTGAGTATGTTGTGTAATATGATGATTAACCGTAAGTTGTATAGGGTGGAAATTAGTAAAACGCCTTTTTCGGACGAAAAAATAGAGAGTTATAAAAACAATTTCATTTCTCAAAATAATTTAAGCTATGCCGAAAAAGATTATTTTGTATTTACGGATGTGATCGAAAATAACGCTTACAATCCTAAAAAAGACAGCATTCAAATTTTATACAAAAACGGTCATACCACGGATATTGGCATAGCTTCCGATCAATTAAATATATCTAGCCTTTCCACCCCCGTAAAAAAATACTTTTTGTGTTATCCTAAGGAATAAAAATGATTGAAAAACTGATTAGATTCTCGAAAATCAACCAACTATTGATAGTTGTTTGTATCTTTTTTCCTTTTTTTTACACTGGCTGCTCCGATGCGGAGTTAGTTGAGGAGAGAGTTCTACTGGAGGATATGGATGAGGAAGAATCACTAGATACAATTGTTCAAGTACCAAAGGATGAAAAAAAGGAAATTGTAGATACATTAGAAGTCTCCGAATCCACTCATGCAGAGAATAAATTCAACGATAAAGATAAATTTACAACGGATTTTATATTAGAAGAATATCCTAGCTTAAAATTTTTATTTCATCCCAATAAAAATGAAAACACAGGATTGGCAGAAGTGGTAAATTTGTTTCCGTATGCAACTGTTTATGGTGTTTTCATTTATTTTTTATTAGTTTTTTTAACCTTATTATTTAAGTTTATAGATAAGAATGCTGTAAAAATATTTTTGAGTTTAAACATTATCGCATTTATTTTTTTATACACATCCCTTTCCTTTCCACATGTTATCTGCACAAGAATATGGGGCTATTGGTTAAGTATGGTTTTACTTATCACAGTAATTATTTTCGATAGCATAATATTAATAGTTAGTATTAAAAACAAAAATTCCCCATTAACTAACTAAAAGGTATTTTTTTATAGATTTTGGTTAATTAGAATAAGAATCAACACCTCAAATGTTTAAAAAATGTTTACTAAAAGTTAAGTATTTAATTTATCTAATCAATTTAAAAGTTATATTTGTGAATCATAAATTAAATTGTGCTTAAAAAACATTTTCATATAATTTTTGTTTCCTTTTTATTTCTGCTTTCTAGTGCAGTGATTTTTTCTTGTAACCTTGGTGAAAAATCTGTTGAAGAGGGTAAGATTTTATATAAAATCACTTATCCTGCTGGTTTTGAAGATAAATGGATGGAACGTTTGATGCCTAAGGAAATGAATTTTTATTTTAATACGGATTATGTTAAAACCGAAATGATTTTTGGTTTAGGAATGATTCAAATTAATTATTTAGCCGATAATCAAAACAAAACTTTAAATGAATTACTAAAATTCATGAAGAAAAAATCTGTTGCTAATAGAGATAGCGCTAGTATTAACGAATTTTTAAACTCTTTACCTAAACATAATATACGTTTTTTGCCAGATACTTTAACGATTGCTGGATTTTTATGTAAAAAAGCCATTGTGCAAGTGGAAGATAGTGTGCCATATACTTTTGATTGTTGGTACACCAATCAAATTAAAATTAATAAGCCCAATTGGTGTACTCCATTTAAAGAAATTGACGGTGTTTTAATGCAATATCAAGTAAAACGTTTTAATATTTTAATGGAATTTAAAGCGCAAAATGTAGAGATGTTAAAACAAGAAAAAGAGGTTTTTACAGTACCCGAAAATTATATCACGGTAACTCCTGAAGAAATGCAAAGAAGTTTAGCGGAGTTGCAAGAATTTTAAACTTTTTGTATGCATAAAACAACTCTAGTTATTGGTGCTTCGGAAAATCCTGAGAGATATTCGTATAAAGCTGTAAGTTTATTACAAAACTATAATATTCCAGTTTATGCTTTAGGTAATAAAGAAGGTAAAATTGGTAATGTTGAAATTGATACGGATAAATTACCTTACAGCAATATTGATACTGTAAGTTTATATTTATCACCAAAAAATCAGGAGGATTACAAAAGGTATATTATTTCTTTAAAACCAAATCGTGTTATTTTTAATCCTGGAACGGAAAACCCAGATTTTTACAACGAATTAAGTCATCACGGAATTGCTCACGAGGAAGCTTGTACTTTGGTTTTACTCAATATTGGAATGTATTAATGCAACCCAAAAGGTTTATTTTAACAGGCGGACCAGCAACTGGGAAAACTTCGTGTGTTCATTTATTAAAACATAGTCATTACACTGTTTTTCAAGAAGTTGCAAGAAGTGTAATTGAAGAAAGTTTAAAGCAGCAATCGGATTGTGTTCCTTGGATGGATTTATCATCGTTTAGCAATCGTGTTTTTGATCTGCAATTACAAGATTATCAAAAGGCTAATGTTGGATTAAATTTTTATGATCGGTCGCCAATTGATGTTTTAGCTTACATGGAAATGGGTAAAATCAAAATACCTTTATCTATGTTCCAAACTTGCGAAAAATTAACTTTCGAAAAAAAAGTTTTTTTATTTCCATATTGGGATAAATTGTTCCAAAACGATGATATCCGAAAAGAATCTGAAGAAAAAGCGATGGAAATTGAGTATTGGCTAAAGCACAAATATACCCAATTTAATTACACAATTATTCAAATGCCTTTGGTAAGTATTCAAGATAGAGTTAATTTTATCCTACAATCAATTGCCATATAAGCAAATGGAAAAAGCAAAGGAAATTTTACAAAAATATTGGGGCTTCACAGAATTTCGTCCGCAACAAAAAAAAATTGTGGAGCATGTAATCGGGGGGAATTCTGCTTTAGCGCTTTTGCCTACAGGTGGAGGAAAATCTATTTGTTTTCAAGTTCCAGCTTTGGTTATGGATGGTATTTGTATCGTAATTTCTCCATTGTTGGCACTTATGCGAGATCAGGTTACACAATTAAAAAACAAAAAAATTCAGGCAGAATATATCCATTCGGCAATGAGTGGAACTCAAATAGATACCGTTTTAGATAATTGTGTATATGGCAATATAAAGTTTTTATATATTTCGCCCGAGCGTTTACAAGGTGTTTTGGTTGCAGCGCGTTTGGCTAAAATGAATGTAAATTTGATTGCGATTGATGAGGCGCATTGTATTTCGCAATGGGGTCATGATTTTAGGCCAGCTTATCAAAAAATTCATTCCTTAATTCAAATGCATCCACAAGTTCCTGTAATCGCTTTAACAGCAACAGCAACTCAAAAGGTGGTGGAAGATATTTTGGAAACCATTGGTAAGGGAAAAATGAAATTTTTTCGCTCTAGTTTTGCAAGACCAAACATCGAATATGCAGTTTATAAAGCTGAAGATAAATTAAATGCATTAATACAGCTAATTAAAAAAAATGATGGCTGTGGGATAGTGTATTTACGCAGTAGAAAAAATGTAGAGAAATACAGTAAAGATCTGAATAAGAATGGAATATCTGCCGATTATTATCATGCTGGTTTAATTAATGAAGATAGAAAAAAAGTAGAGAAGGAGTGGATGGAAAATTATACAAGAGTAGTGGTAAGTACCAATGCTTTTGGGATGGGAATTGATAAACCAGATGTGCGTTGGGTGATACATTGTGATATTCCTAATAATTTGGAGGAGTATTACCAAGAGAGTGGAAGGGCTGGAAGAGATGGCTTAGCCTCAAAGGCAATTGTGATTTATAATCAGGAAGATATAGAATTTCAGGAGTTGATGTTGGATTATAATTTCCCAACTAAAAAAGAAATTGACCAAGTTTATCAAAGTATTTCCAATTATTATAAAGTTGCTGTTGGGGATAACAAAGGCAAGGGTTTTCCTTTTGATATTTATAAATTTTGTGCAAAAACAAAGTTGGAACCTCGCAAAGTATTTAGTGCAATTAAAATTTTAGAAAAGGAAGGGTACTTTTTTTTAACAGATAATGAATTAAATAGCTCTAAAATTAAAATTACATGTAATCAATTTACTTTACAAAACGAGGTTCAAAAATCTGGTTTACCTCCAAAGGTTTTAAATTTTTTATTGCGTAGTTATACAGGTTTATTTAATGATTTTATTAAAATTCAAGAAAGTAAAATTGCAACTGCTTTAAATGTTAGTGAGTTAGAGGTTAAAAATGCTATTCAAAAATTATCGTTTAATCATATTTTACAATATTACATGCAAAGTTTTTTGCCTGTTTTAATTTATACTACCGAGTGTTTGCCAGTAAGTCATTTAACTATTAGTGCTAAAAATTTATCTTCCAGAAGAGCAGTTGCACAAAAACAATTGCGCGCGATGATTAATTTTGTTACAGAAGAGGAAAAATGTAGAACCAATATTGCTTTGTTTTATTTTAACGAATTGCCCGAAAAAGATTGTGGACATTGTGATAATTGTTTAAAAAATCAAAAGGTTAAAGGATTAAAAAACATAGTGTTGGAACATTTAACTCAGCCAAAAAACTTAAACGATTTAATTATTTTATTGCCGCAACATAAATCCCAAATTATTCAAACTTTACGCGAATTATTAGAGGATAAAAAAGTAAAACGAGACGGAGAGTTATACAAAATTGTTTAAATCTTTATTTTTTCAATGTTTTGCTGTATATTTTTTGTTTTTTTTGTCTGTTAATTGTAAAACAATTTCGATATTTGTTCGTAGTAAAAATCATGCTTAAAAAATTATTTTCTAGGCATTTTTGAACAAAAAATTTGAAAAATCTAATTTCAATATATACATTTCAAAAAATAGTGTTCCTTAGTATGTTTTTTACTGTGGTTGCTCCTATTTATGCTCAGGATAAAAACAAACAAAAAGAGATTATCGAGCGCAAAATTCAAATGAAAGAGGAGTATAAGCGACAAGCTCAGCAACGAAAAGAGGAGGAAAAAGAATACCGAAAAAAATTACGTTTACAAGAACAAGCTAAAAAAGAACGCGAAAAACAATTGCAACAAGAGGCTAAAGAGGCTAGAGATTATCGTGCCCGACAAGAAGAATTAAAACGTAAGTTGTTGGCTGAAGAGATGGAACGTATGCGCCAAGAAACTATACAAAAAGCTAAGGAAGAAGCCGATGCGGAACGTCAACAATTAGAAGAATTACAAAAAAAGGAAGAAGAAAGAATTAAGGTACAGGAACAAGAAATTGCCAAACGTGAAGCCGAGGATAGGGCTAAACGTTTAGAGGAAGAGTTTAAAAAACAGCAGGAAGCACAAGAACGTTTAGCTCGTGAGCGCAAGGAAAAATTGGAAGCTCAGGAGCGTAAAATGCGCGAAGATTTAGAACGTAAAGAAGAAGCTGAACGAATTAAAATAGAGAAGGAGCAAGAGTATACTAGGGCGAAACTGGAGGCTCAAGAGGAAATGAATAGAATTATTTTTGAGCAAAAAAAGAAAGAAGAGGAGCGTTTGGCTCAAGAAAAATTAGAAGCTGAAAAAAGACGTGTGGAGGAGTTGAAAAAACAAGAGTTGGAACGTAGCATGATGGAGCAGCAAAAATTACAGTTGGATGAAGAATTGGAAGAATTTAAAAAACGAAAGGCTGCTGCAGATAAAAAAGTGGCGGAGTATAGAGAACAAATTCGTTTAAAACAATTGGAGGAAGAGCGAAAAACCCAAGAGGAAATCGAAAAAATGAAAATTGATTTCCAAAAGCAACAAGAAATGGAAGCTTTTAAAAAGAAAGCTGCTGCGGATAAGGAGCGTTTAAGATTGGAATACATTGCTCGCCAAGAGCAGTTGAAGGCTGAAAAAGAAGCTAAAGAATTGGCGGAAAAACAAGAAAAAGAAAGAATTGAAGCAGAGCAGCGTGCGGCTGAATTAGCTAGAGAACAGCGTGCGGCTGAACTAGAAAATCAGAAAAAATTAGCTTTAGAAAAAGCTGCTCAAGAGGCTGAAGCTGCCGAAAAAATTATTCAACAAGCCAAACAAATTGAGGATGAAAAGCTAAAAGCAGCTCAGGATAAGGAGCAACAAAAGCTTAAAAAAGCTATGGAAGCTATCGAAAAGGAAAAACAATTGTTGGAGCAAAAAGCAATTGCAAGAAAAGAGGAGGAGCAAGCGAAAATTAGAGAACAAAAACGATTAGATTCACTAAAAATGGCTAAGGAGTTAGAGTTAAGAAAATTGGAGCAAGAAAAAGAATTGCAAAAAATAAAAGAAGAGGAGAAGAAGAAAGCTGTAATGGAGGCTATTGCTAAAAAGAAGGCAGAAAAAGCGGAAGAGTTAAGGTTAAAGGCTGAAGAGACGGAAAGATTAAAAAGAGAACATGCCGAAATGCAGGCTAAAATTGCGCAACAAAAAATTGAAGAGGAGGAACGGTTAAGAAATCAACAAGAGGCTTTAAAAAGATCGGAAGATTCTTTGGCGCAAAAAGTAAAGGATTTAGAGGCTAAAAAACAAGAGGAGCTAAAAAAACGTCAGGAGGAATTATTAGCTGAACAACAAAAAAACGCTGCGGCTTTGGAAAGAGCAAAATTTGTTGCGGATAGTACTTTAAAAGCGAATGAGGAGGAATTGCGATTAAAAGCGTTGATTGAAAAAGAGGTGGCCAAAGAAGAGGCTATGATTGAGAAACAGAAAAAATTACAAGAGCGCGAACAAGAGCAAATTAAATTAAATATTGAACAAGAAAAACAAAAAGGCGAATTACAAGCTTTAACTGTTGAACAACGTAGAAAAGAATTAGAGGAACAAAAAAAGCGTTTAAAGGATGAACAACGCGCAAAATTAAATGAGGTTTTACAAAAAAATAAAGATGATGAGGAATCGTTAGAATCGCAAAAACGAAAAATGGAATTGGATGCCGAAATGGCTAAACGAAAGTTTGAAATTGAACAAAAAAATAAAGAGAATGAAAGCTTAAAAAAGATTGAAGAGGAGAAATTAAAAGGGCAAGAGGAAGTTAAAGAATTGCTGAATGATGGTGTGGAAATGAGTGAAAAAGATCAATTGCGAGTAGCTAAACAAAATGCTAAAGAAAAAATGCGATTGGAAAAAGAAAAATTGGCTTTAGAACGTGCTGCTTTAGAGGAGGAACAAAGACAGGTAAACGAAAAATTAAAATTGCGTGAAGCTGCAATTTTGGAAAAAGTTAAGGAGGAAAAGGCTTTAAAAGCTAAAATTGATGCTGAAAAAAATATTGCAGTTCAAAAGGAACTGGAAAGAAAAAAACAATTGGAAGAACTGGAAAGTTTAAAAAAACAACAAGATGCAAAGCCTGATACAGCAGCTAAAAAAGTACCAAACACTCCCGAAAATAAAGGTCCATCTTCGATTGAATTGCTAGAACAGCAGTTACAAGCCGAACGCGAATTGGAGTTGGCTAAGGAGTTGGAAAAAATTAAAAAGGAAAAAGAAAAGTTGTTGGACTTACAAAAAAAAGAAGAGATTGTAGCCAATGAATTAAAAGTTAAAATTGAAAAAAGTGCCCAAACTAAGGCGTTATTAGATAGGTTTAAATCGGAAAACTTGCAAACACCCTTTGAAAAACAAGTTGTTCAGGAATATTTAGAGAACGGAAAAGGTATAGAGGAATCTGATCCTAAAAAAGAAGAAAAAAAGGCAATCATCGAGAAATATAAAATTGCTTTGGATAATCAATTGAGAGCTCAAAGAGACTCGGCTGAAATTGCTTTGCAAAAATTAAAATTAGCAGGTGAAAATCTGTCTTTACAATCCGATTTCGACAATCAAGTACAGTCGATTAATCAAGCCATAAATCAAGCTAAAATTAATCAGTTTGCCGAAAAAGAAAGGTTAAGATTAATTGAATTAGAATTAAAAGAAATTGAAAAAAGTGGTAAAACAGATGATGCTACAAAAGCACGAAAATCAAAACTTTTACAAGAAAAAAATGTTCAGTTATTAAAAATTGAGCAATTGGATAAAAGCATAATTGGTTTACAAGCACAAGAAAAATTAACCAAAGAAAAAGCTAAAATTGCACAACAAAAAGCACAGGAAAAATTAAATGAGGAAAAGAAAAATACCTTAGAAAAAATTGAACAAATAAATAAACAAACTCAAAATACATTACCAGAGACTAAGGCTGAACGTAAAATTCGTTTACAAAAGGAGGAAATGGAAAGAAAATTAACTTCGAAAAATAAACAAAAGGAGTTGATGCAAACTAAACAACGCGCTATTGAATTTCAAAAACAATTGGAACAAGAAAAATTATTGCAATCAAAAATTTCAAAAGCCGAACAAAAACAAATTCGCGAAATGCAAAAATCGTTGGCTTACAAAACCTTGGATATGGAACGCGATAGTATTAAAAAAGCAAAGTTTTTATTAAGATTTCAGGCAGATAGTGCCTACTATGCGGAGGAAATGCTAATGGAAAAACGCAAACAAGAGCAATTGTTAAAAGATAAAGCTAAAGAGGATGAACAACGTAAAATTATAGCTCAATTGGATGTGGAATTGGCTGTAAGTAATTTAACCGAAGATAAAAGAAATCAGTTACTTAAATTGAGAGAAGAAGCCGAAAGAAGATTAAGAGTTTTAATTCAAACAACAACCAAAAATCAGGAAATGTTGGATGAAGATTTTTATAGTTTTAAAAACAAATTATATATTTTAAAAGATAGTTTGGCTAATGCAATGGATGAGTTGGAAGATAAACGCTATCAAGAAATTATAGATTTACAAACCAAAGAAGAAAAGGATTTGTTTGGTTTAGAGGATTCCTTGATTATGCAAAAAATTGCACTAAGAGAAAAACAAAAAGAAGAAGCACGAAAAGCTAAAGAAAATTTAAGAATTGAAGAGTTGAAGTTTAGAACTAAAGAAGAAATGGAAAGTATTGAAGAACAAACTAAAATTTTTAAAGAACAAATCAAGCAAAAATCTGAAAAAGAAAAAGCCGAGTTTAAAAAGGAATTAGATGAGGTAAAAGCTGCTTTTAAAGCTATGGAAAATGAGCCTGAAGATGAAAGATTAAAACAAATGAAAGAATTAGAGGCGCGTAAAAATGCCGAAAAAGAACGTAAGTTATCCCTGGAAAAGATGCGATTACAAGCGGATGAGGAAAAACAAAAACAACAATTATTGTTAATGATTGAGCAAGCTAAATCTGAAGAAACTTTAGCTAAAATTGAAGCTGCAAAAAGAGCTAGAGAAGAAGAAATTAGAAAAAATACTCAAGATAGTATTTTTAAAGCACAAGATTATGCAAAGTTTAAAACGGATAGCTTGCGTTTGGCAAAAAAAATTGAGTTGGATAACAAAAAACGAGAACTCAATACAAAAGATTTAAAAGATCAAACTGCAAAAAGAGAAAGATTAGCAGAAATCGAAGCTAAATTGGCTGCTGGAAATTTATCTGAAGAGCAAAAAAAACTTTTAATTGCTGAAAAAATGGCTCAAGAAGAACAGTTGAATTTATTGTTGAAAAAATCCAAACGTGAGCAAGCATTGTTGGAAAAAAAACATGCCCGAAAAACTGCTAAAGAAGTGGATTTGTTAAAAGATAGTTTAGCAATGGCAATGGATGATTATGAAGAAATGAAATATAAAGAAGTGCAAGATGCTAAAGCAAAAATGCGTAACGAAATTGAAAAACAAAAAAGGGATTTGTTGGAAAAACAAAAATTAAAACAAAAACAACTAGATGAGGATCTTAAAAATGCAAAAGATTTAGCTAAATCGGAGGAGTTAAAAAAACGTGCTGATAACGAACAGAAAGCTATTGATGCTGAGGCAGAAAGAATGAAAAAAGATATGGAAAATAATCAATCAAAGGAAAATATTGATTTACAAGCACGTGAATTGGATTTGAAAAATAAATTGGATGCAAAACGATTAAAAGAACAACAAAAATTAGATGAAAAAAAAGCTAAATTGATGTATGATAAAAACAAAGAAAGAATTGAGCAATTGAAAAGAGAAATTATGGAGGGAAATACTAAAATTTTAGCTTCGGATGATGAGTTGCAATCACTTAAAAACGAATTGGAAACGCTTAGAAAAAATGGAGATGATGTGAAAGATGCAATTAGAGTAAGTACTTTAAAACGTAAAATTGCGCAGATGGAAGAAAGTATTATGGATCAAAAAATTTATGTTAAGGAAAAAGAAAAAGAATTAGAGGCTTTATTAGGAAAATCGGGCGCTGCAAGTTTATTAGGCGAAGCAGAAAAAAATAAAGAAAAATTAAAGCGTTTAGAAGATAAAGAAAGAGCTAAAGCCGAAAAACAAAGGGAAAAAGAAATGAAAATTAACGCTGCAAAGCGCGATAAATATGCTCAAGAACAAGATCGAAAAATTATTGAACAACAAAAACAACGTAAAGAAAATGAAATAAAAACTGCGGTAAAAGAAATGCAGGATAAAATTGATGCTAAAGCGGAGGAAGTGCGTAAAAAAAAGGAACAAATGGAAGAGGAGCAAAATCGTTTGCGCTTACAGTTAGAAGAGATTTCTAGAAAAGAGCAAATGCGTGAAAAATTAATTGAAGAGGAAAGACTGTTTAGAGAGGAAAAAAGAGCTGAAATGGCTAAAATGGAGGTGTTGATGAAAAAGGAGGAGGTAAAAGGTGCGGAAACTATTCAGCGACAAAAGGAACAAATGGAATTGTTGAAACAAAAGGAACGTGAGGAGTTAATCCGACAAAAAGAAGGAGAAATTAAGGCAATGGTGGAACGCGAGCGAGAAGTTATGATGCAAAAACGTGAAGAAGAATTAAAACGAAAAATGGAGGCGGAAAAAGCTGCTTTAAAACGTGGAACAGATCAAAGAAAAGCTTATGCTGATAGTATTGCTTTGGTAAATAAAAAGAAAGAGGAGGAAATGAATCGTTTATCCTTACAGTTAAAATTACAGGAGGAGGATAAAAAAATTAAAAAGGAATTGGCTTTAATGGATAAACAAAAACAACGCGAATTATCTGCTTTAAAAAGAGAGGAGGAGGAAAGATTAAAGGAGGCTAATATTCGTATGCAAGAAGAAATTAAAAAACAAAGAGAATTACAATTGAATACAGATAAATTAAAAGTAAAGGTTGAGGAAGATGCAAAATTAGCGGCTATTGAGGAACAAAAACGGAAGATTTTGGAAGATGCGGAACATCGCAGAAAATTAAAATCGGATTCGGTTGAATTGGTGAATTTAAAAATTCAAAAATCAATTTCGGCAATTCAGGATGAAATAAAAGCTAAGGATAATGTGAGTGGTATTTTGGAATCGGAAATAACTGGTTTAAAAAGAGTTGAGTTTAATTTATTACAAAGTTATGTAAAGAAAAATTCGGAAGCTAGAGCCAAAATGATGGAGGCGAATAGAAATTTGGGTGTTGAAAAATTAAAGGTTAGAGCTGAAGGATATTTAAAAGAAAAACAAGCCTTAGAGATTAAATTAGATGCAAAAAAGAATTATGGGGAACGCTTAGAAAAAGAATTAAAATTAAACGAACTAAAACAGCAATTAAAAGTGTTAAACGAACGTATGCGTTATGCAGATACTGTTGAGGTGAATAAAGAGGAACTTGTAAAAAGTTTAAAAATTCAACAGGAACAGATTATACGTTCAATTGAATCTGTGGAAAAAGAGGTGTTAGAAATTGAAGAAGAAATTAAAGAAAAATTGCGCTTGTATAATCAAGATATGCAGATGGCTCGTGAGCAAGAGAAAAAATTAAATATTCAAAAGGAAGAAGAAAAAAAGGCGAAAACGGGTAATGTAGACCAAAAAATTAGCGATTTGGAAAATTATCGTTTGGCCTTAGCGGATGCAAAAACAGGGGCCGAACGTGCGGCAATTTTGAAAAAAATTGATGAAGTACAAAAAAGTTATCCTGATGGTGTATATGAAGAAATTATCACAGAAAATAACCGTACAATTAAGCGTTATGTGGTTAGCAGAAATGAAGTTGTTGATATTTTTAAAATGGTAATTTACAGCTGGGGTGGTACTTTTTACTTTAAAAATGGCAACAGTATTACTAAAAACGAATTTGATAAAGAAACAAAATATTAATATGGACGAAAATATCAATCCCTGGATTACCCTTGATACAAAAGAAGTATATGATAATCCGTGGTTAAAAATTACGCAAAGTGATGTATTAAACCCTAATGGGAATCCAGGAATTTATGGTGTAGTTCATTTTAAAAATTTAGCCATTGGGATTTTGCCATTAGATAATGAAGGATATACTTGGATAGTTGGTCAATACCGTTATCCTTTAAACGAATACTCTTGGGAAATACCGGAGGGTGGCGGTAAAATTGGTGTTGACCCATTGATTTCTGCACAAAGAGAATTATCTGAGGAAACAGGAATTGTAGCGCAAAAATGGACTAAAATCCAGGAGTTTAATACCTCTAATTCTTGTACGGATGAACTCAGTATTTTGTACCTAGCTCAAGATTTAACTTTTAACCAAGCGCATCCAGATGATGATGAATTGTTGGCAATACAAAAAATAAATATTTGCGATTTATACCAAAAAGTAATCACTTCACAAATTAAAGATTCCCTAACAGTAGTTGCAGTTTACAAAGTTGCACAACTAATTCGTAGTAATCAAATATGCTTAACTCCAATTAATCATGATTTTTTTAAAAATAATTAATGAGTAAAAATTATACGGTACATAAGGTAGGGTTGGAACGTAGATTAGTGGAGGATGCTTGTGCAATAGGAAAAAAAATTCCTTTTGCGCATGCGGTTTGGGAATTGGATGTTACCGATATAAGG